>Ga0099364_10002441_pt1 | contig 29625 bp, 29 predicted proteins | sample TergutTh196P3_FD_73070 | JGI IMG/M metagenome (GOLD analysis project Ga0099364, IMG submission 73070) | Microcerotermes parvus P3 segment gut microbial communities from Pointe-Noire, Republic of the Congo - Th196 P3 | ecosystem: Host-associated > Arthropoda: Insects > Digestive system > Gut ...
ACGGCGCGAAAATCAGCATTGACTTGCTTATTAAATCCTCCGGTTTGTATTCGCTGAGCCGTTTAGTCGGAACTTTGTAAGAAACAATATTACTGTCCGGTAATTTTAGCTCAATCGTTAACTCGTGGGGGGTGTTTTTATTGCCTCGCAGGTAGAATACAACCGTTTTCGGAAAATCTAATCGTAAATAATCTGCACGAAGCGTTGTTCTGTGTTGCAACGCCGCTCGATATTGATAAACGAATATTCTTAAGGGCATTGACTCGTCGTTCTCGCTTTGAACTTCGACAAGGTAATCGTCTTTGCCAATTCGAAGCATTGTGTCTGAACGCTTTTCCTCACCGTCAAAATGACTTTCGGGGTTCAATTCGGGACGGGCAAGCCCGTCCCCTACAACCCGTCCGCGCAAGCGGACACAATAACTGTCAACTCTCAACTGTCAATTGTCAACTGTTCGTATAACACCGCCACCACAGGAATAAGCATAGCGGGCAGTAGGTTTCCTACTTTTATTTTTGCGATGTTCAGCAGGTTTAAGCCTATCGCGAGTATTAGGACAGAACCGACTATTGAAATTTGTGATATGAGTGTCGCGCTCATATAGGGGGCAATAAATACTGCCCCCATTGTCATAAGCCCTTGATAAACGCCGACGACCACCGCCGAGAGCAAAACTCCCACCCCCATTGTGGAAGCAAACACCATAGCAGTGATTCCGTCTAAAAGCGACTTTGCGAATAAGATGTCGCTGTTGCCGTTAATGCCGTCTTCTAACGCCCCCACAATTGCCATTGAGCCGACACAATAAACCAATGTGGCGGTGACAAAACCTTGAACAAAAGTCGAAGGGGGTTGTGTACTATCTGCCACCGGCGGTCCGGCGGCGAAACGTTTTTCACAGAAGCTTGCTAATGTGGCGAGTTTTTGTTCTATTTTCAGCAGTTCGCCGATGGCGGCTCCTATTGCAAGAGAGAGGACCATGAGTAGTATATGTTCAGACGAAAGGGTGTTGTCAATCACGGCAAATGAACCCGAAATCACCCCGACAATCCCAATAATAATAACAGCAAGTCCAATCCCCTGCATTATAGTTTCGGTAATTCTTTTTGTCAAAACCTTCTTTAAGAGCAACCCTGCCGTGCCACCGACAAGAATGGTTATAACGTTGACGAGAGTTCCTAAACCTATCATCAGTCTACCTCTATATTTTACGGTTGTCGATTATTCGTTTTGCCTTGCCCTCGCTTCGGGGTATGCTTTTTGGCTCTACCAATTTAATTTTTGCGTTAATGCCTAAAATGCTGTCGATTTGCTTGCTTAGTTTTTGCTCGGCATTTTCTATTCCTTTTACGTTATCAGAGAGCATTGATTCTGAAATTTCAATTTCAACCGTCATGGTGTCTAAGTTGTTCACCCTCTCAACAACGATTTGATAATGCGGTTCGACTTCGCCCATATTTAACAGCACGGACTCAATTTGCGACGGAAAAACGTTAACGCCGCGAATAATCAGCATGTCATCGGTTCTTCCGGCTGGTTTTGACATTCTGACGTGAGAACGACCGCAGTCACATTGCTTATAAGTTAATGAGCAAATGTCCTTTGTTTTATATCTTATAAGTGGAAATCCCTCTTTGTTAATGGTGGTAATGACTAATTCTCCCATCTCGCCCTCGCCTAAGGGTTCACCGCTGTCGGGGTGGGTTATTTCTGCTATGAAACAGTCTTCCCAGATGTGCAGACCTTTTTGACAGTGGCAGTCTTGCGAAACAGAAGGCCCCATAATTTCGCTCAATCCGTAAATGTCGTGGGCGCGAAGCCCTAAGCGGCTTTCTATTTCTTGCTTCATGGCATCGCTCCACGGCTCTGCCCCAAACAGGCCGCTTTTGAGTTTAAGCTCGTCTCTTTTTATTCCCATTTCAGCCATAGTTTCGGCTATATAAAGAGAATAGGACGGCGTGCAACAAAGGTGGGTGACCCCGAAATCTTTGAGCATGGTTATTTGACGTCTTGTGTTGCCTGATGATGCAGGAATTGTCACTGCTCCTAATTTTTCCGCGCCATAATGCGCACCCAAGCCACCCGTGAACAGTCCGTAGCCATAGCCCACTTGTATTCGTGAGTCTTTGTCCGCACCTGACATTACAAAACAACGCGCCATACATTCCGCCCAAACATCAATGTCCCTTTTCGTATAGCCTACTACTGTTTGTTTGCCTGTTGTTCCCGACGAGGCGTGGATTCTCACGATGTCTTGCATGGGTGCCGCAAACAGCCCGAACGGATAGGTGTCGCGTAGGTCTTGCTTGACGATTACGGGAAGGTCTTTAAGGTTGTCCAACGTTTTTACGTCGCCCGGCAAAAGCCCTTTCTCCTGCATCTTTTCGCGATAATAAGGCACGTTTGTATAGACGTTTTCAACAGTCGCCCTCAGCTTTGTCAGTTGAAGCTCGCGAATTTGTTCGCGGGGCATAGTTTCGATTGTTTTGTTCCAATATAGTTCCATGTTTTAGACCACGCCTTTCTTAATTTTTTTCTTTTTTAGTTTTAGATTTTCTCAGAGCTTTGAGAATAAACATCATGCCGATTCCTGCCGCCGCGCAACAAGAAGCGATGACAAACGCCGGGAACATGTCGTCAATATTGCCTGTTTCAACGGCAACGTTTCTGTAAAATCCTGCGATTTGAGATGAAATAATCGCGCCGCCGCCAAATCCCAAAAGAACGAACCCATAGTTGGTCGCCATGTATTTCGCCCCGAAAAGGTCAGCGATGAGCGATGGAAATGTGCTTAAAAATCCACCGTAGAAAAACCCGATAATTGCGATTAAAACATAAATCATAAGCCCTTGCGCCGCATTTATTAAGAGCGAGAGCCCTGCATTGCCGGCGAGCAAGATTATTATAGTATTTTTTCTTCCCAATTTATCCGAAATCATTCCCCAAATCAGCCGCCCGAACGAGTTGAACATAGAAATTGCCAACACTCCGATAGTGGCGGTTTCTGCCAACCCTTTAGCAATGGCAATTGGTTTGGCAAATCCTATCATCATAAGCCCACCCATACAAGCAAGCAAGAAAGTAATGGTCACCAAATAAAACTCAGGTGTTCTGAGCATTTCAGAAGAGGTGTAGTCACGAGTCGCTTTAATTACCGGGGCTTTGCCGCCTTTTGTGGTGGCCTCGCCGGTATAACCTTCAGGTGGGTTAACCATGAAAATGCTTCCGATTGAGCAGACGATTAAGAACACCACGCTTAAAACCATGAAGGTTTTAAATTCGCCGAATTGAGTTATATCGGTTGCCATCATAGCCGTGTTTGCCTCAGCCGCGCTTAAAGTGCTATCAAGATATTGTGTTTTAATAACTTTTAAATCTTCGCCGTCAAAAGTGGTTATAAGCCACTCTACTATAGGGGTGAACACAACGCCGCCGAAACCTAAAGCGGATACGATTATTCCCGTCACCAAGCCCTTTTTATGCGGATACCATTTTTGGGCACATGCAATTGTGGTGGAATAGGTAAAGCCCATACCCACACCGCCCATTAAGCCGTAAGACAGCCATAAAAGCCAAGGGAAAGCGGCGGTAACAAAAGATGCGGCGAAAAAGCCCGCGCTTAGTATAATTCCGCCGATAAAAACCACGCGCCGCGTGGAATATTTCACTGCCAATTTTCCACCGAGGACACTGCCGATGGTGAGCGTTGAAAGCAAAAGAGAAAAGGTTAACGCCGCTTGCGCGTTGTTGCCGCCGAAAACGCTATTGGCGATTCCTGTCTGAAACACGCTCCAGATATACGCTATGCCGAGTGTGAGTTGAATTGCTATTGCCGCCATTACCACAAAAATTCCTTGTTTCTTCATCCTTTTTAGACCATACCTTTCTGCACTTAACGTGCCGTTTAAAGTTTTGTTTTTTGCAAAAGAAATAGCTCGGTTCAATCTCCGGCGATTGTCCGAGCGTACACAATTGCACTTACATTACAATTTCAGCATACCCCCAAGACAACCGCGCGTAATAATAAAAATAAACAGCCCAAATAACAAAGCAAATAGTGCTTTGTTAAAAAGACAGTTTAAAAGAATTGCTACTGCGCTAACGTTGTTCATTTTAAAATATGCCCTTCTATCAAAATTCTGTGAAATCAGAGCTATTACACTTGATTTTTCCATTATACATAAATTTTCTAAGTTTGTCAAGAGAATTTTGAAAAAATTTTATTCATGCGTTTGGCGGGGTTTGATGTAGGGGACGGGCTTGCCCGTCCCCTACATCCCGTCGCCGCAAGGCGACACCAAAATTGTCAATTGTCAATTGTACATTGTCAATTGTTCGTCAATTGTCCGCCATAAACTCCTCCAAAGTCAACCCCGAATTTTTAATTTGCTTTGCTGTATACAGACCGACAAAGCGGAAGTGCCACGGCTCAAACGTTATGCCTGTTATATCTTCTTTGCCATCGGGATAGCGTAGAATAAACCCGAAACGGTGGGCGTTTGCCGCAAGCCATTGTGCCTCCCACGTGTTGGCGAAAGCGGGGGTAATGTCATCGTTATAGTCATACCAGTTGGTGGTTGTTATGTCGATGGCAAGACCCGCATTGTGTTCAGACGCACCGGGTGGCAAGATTTCGCTCAAAGTCAGCGCGAGTGCATCTTCGTGGCTGTGGCCTTTCCCCCTTAAAAACCGAAATTGATTGTCAATCGCACGTTGCTGTTGCTCGGGTGAGCGATATGCCGACAAGACTGAGAACCTGCCGCCTGCTGATGTTCCGGCGGCGAGCATTTGTCGCGCATATTCGGCACAACGACTGTCCATTCTGAAGTCGTCACGAACGGGTTCAAATTTAATACCTTTTAAATAGTTTTCGGGAAGAGGTTGCGCTTTGCTTATCAGCAAGTACGCCCATTGATTATCCGCGCGGTGAGAACGAACGCTCATAACATTACTCCCTCGACTCATATATTCGGGGGCGAAAAGCCGCGCCCTCACGGCGTAATAAACAATCTCGCCATTTTCAACTGTATTGTCGGTGAACGAAAGCTCGCGCGTTGTTCCGATGGGTTTGAAACCACCATCGGAGTGTGTGCTTTTATGCACGCTGTAATCATAAGCGGCGTTCACGCTCTGCCATTCAATTACGTTGCCACCGGGTGACGGCGCAACCGCTGAAAGCACGGGTGTCTCTAAGGCGTTCAACGCCCCGAATTTCTTTTCACTTCTTCTAAGCACGGTGGTCTCGTCGCCATCGTCGGCAATCGCGCTCACCGCATATTGATACAGCCTGTTTGCACGAATATCGCTGTCAACAAAGCGGCGTGCCTGAGTTTTTCCGATTAGTTTCAGGCTGTCGTTTGCTGTTTCGGCGCGGTATATGTAGTAAGAGTCTGCTTGCCGTATTCCGCTCCACGAAACAACGATTGCGCTATCTGCTTCACTTATGGTTAATTCCCACGGTGGGGGTGTTCTTTTTGGTGGTTTGGGTGGAATGTCTTGGTTTTCCTTTGTCTGCGCCCCTGATTCTTCAAACTGTTCAACCGTTTCAGCAGCGGCTTGAAATGCACTAAAAGCACACATTACAACCGCCATAACCGCAATCAATATTCTCTTCATCTTTTCAGACTTCCCCTTTCTAAGTGGGAGCATTATAAATGCTTCCCTTTCCGCGCATACTCGGAATTTATTTTAAACTTTCACTTCTTTCTTTTAAAAATTGTAATTATAATCAACACGACTAAAGCCGCAACAGCGGGATAAATAGCCAACTCGACTCCCGTTGTCGGGTTGGTTGTTGCAACAAGAGCAGTGCTTGCGCCGAAGATGTTGTTATAGCCCGACAGCGCGCCTAATAAAACAATTATTGCCAAAGCCCCCGCTATAATTTTGATTATGATTTTTCTTGTTTTGTTTTCTTTCATAATTTTATTTACCTTTCTTAGCCGCCTTTTCGGTTGTGATTGTTCATCGCCGTATCTATGTCGCCTTTGATGATTAATTCAGCCGCTTTAAGTGCGTTGTCCAATGCCTTTTCAAGCATAGCCCCTTCGGCTTTTTTGAAGGGTGACAAAACCCAGTCAGAAAGCGCGAAGTCGGGGTGCGGTTTCGCTCCGATTCCTATTTTGATTCGCGGAAATTGGTCTGAGCCGCTTTGTAATATTATGCTCTTCATGCCGTTTTGACCACCGTCACTGCCACAACGGCGCACTCTTATGTCGCCCACACTGCCGTTTATGTCGTCATATATAATCAATGTTCTTTCGGGTTCAATCTTATAAAAACGCATGGCTTCAACAACCGCGTCACCGCTTTTGTTCATAAATGTGGTGGGTTTCATAAGCAGGCATTTAACTGAAGAAATTACCGCTATTTCGGTGAGCGACTTAAATTTCAGCCTCTTTAATTTAACCCCGACACTTTCGGCTATGCCGTCAACCGCCATAAACCCACAATTATGGCGTGTATTTTCATACTTCAACCCGGGGTTGCCGAGACCACATATGATGAAATCGGGAGTCCCTATTTCAGCCTTCTTACCTCCAAAAAAGAATCTAAACATGGCAATTAAAAATGTCGCCGCTGACAGAAACCGGCTTTGCTTTAGGCTGAGCATCTGCAAAAGCATTGATGTCATCTATAATTGTTTTCGGGACAAACGCGCTTATATCCCCTTTAAGCATGGCGATTTGTTTCACCACGCTTGAAGACAAAAATGTATTTTTCGAGTCCGCCGTCAAGAACACTGTTTCGGCTTTTTCAAACATTCCACGGTTAATCAACGCCATTTGGAACTCATATTCAAAATCAGACATTGCACGAAGGCCCTTCACAATAATGTCGGCACTTTTCTCTTTCATATAGTCAACTAACAAGCCGTCAAAAATATCTATTTCAACATTCGGAATATCAATGGTAGTGCGCAACAAAAACTCTTTTCTCCGCACAGCGGAAAAAGTCGCCGCCTTCACCGGGTTAACCGAAACAAGCACAATAAGGTGGTCAAAAAGTTTAGCCGCACGCCTGACTATATCAAGATGCCCAAAAGTCACGGGGTCAAAACTGCCCGGATATATTGCTGTCTTCATGCTACACTCGCTTTCTGTATAAAGTTATTTCGCGTGTTCCTTTTTTATACGTTTTATTCAAACAAAATTCGCCCACGTTTTCAGGGAGAGTTTCTCCCCTTTCGTGTTCACATACTATAATTCCCGTTTCAGAGAGCAACCCCACCAAAACATTCAAAGTTTTGAGAATAAGCCCACGGCGATAAGGCGGGTCTAAAAATACTAACTCAAACGGTGAGGCATCATCGGCAGAGCGAGAAAACAACTTCAAAAACGTCATGTGGGGGATATTAAACACCTGTCCTTTATCCGCAAGCCCTGTTTTTTCAAGGTTAGCGCGAATAAGCTCCGCGCTTTTTTTGTCGCTGTCAACAAAATAAGCCTTTTTCGCACCACGACTTAAAGCTTCTATTCCGAGTTGCCCGGAACCGGCGAACAAATCAAGCACGATTTTCCCTTCTGTCTCAAACTGAATCGCGCTGAACATAGCCTCTTTCACCATGTCAGATGTGGGGCGAACACCCATTCCCTCAGGCGACATAAGCCGAATCCCCTTAGCGCTCCCCGTTATCACCCTCATTTTCAGACATGCCCTTTCTGCACAAACGCGCTTTGAAAGTATATTTTTCCCCAATTATGCATTATGCATTGTTAACTGTTCCATATGAACTGCATAGTCCCATTGTGGCGCATTGACCAGTCGCCGTCTTTGGCTATGATTACGTGGTCTACAAAATCTATGTCTAAGGCGGTGAGCAGTTTCCAAAGCTCGGCTGTTGCGTTAAGGTCGTTTTTTGAGGGCATAGAGGTAGAATTCGGGTGGTTGTGAACTATGGCAACAGCACTGCTTTTTGCTCTTATTGCCGCCTCAATCAACATTCTCATAGAAACGCTGACCCCGTCAAATGTGCCGTTGCATATTTTTTCTTCTCCCAATAAATTCAGCCTGTCGTCAAAAAATAACATGTGAATTTCTTCTGTTTTCGCGCCTATAAACAACGCCTTGCAATATCTAAACATTGACTGAGCATCGCGAATTTCAATGACACTCTTTTGCTCGTTTGTCAAATACACCTTAGATAAAGCGCGAAGGAAACAAATTAAACACGCGGCATTTTCTTTTACACCGTCAATTTGAATAAGCTCTTCAAAAGGCGCGTTCAAAACATCAGTAAGTGAGCCGAAACGCGCTATAAGCTGATGCGCTAACGGGTTGGTGTCTTTTTGCGGTATGGCATAAAACAGCAGGAACTCTAAAATTTCATGCTCCGGTCTTCCCTCAATACCGCGCAACAAGAACTCTTCTTTTTTCCGCTGTCGATGACCGTAATGCGGGTGTTGATTAGTCACAAGCCGCTCCTTTTGCCGCGCTTGACACGAAGCTTGTATAACGCTTCAAATAGCCGCTCAATGGTTTTTGAGGAATGTCAGCCCGTCTTTTATCGGTAACTTCTTGTGGGACAAGTAAACTAAGACTCCTATTCGGAATGTCTATTTCAATTTTATCACCGTCTTGAACCAAAGCAATCAAGCCGCCTTGCGCCGCCTCAGGAGAAACATGCCCTATTGCGGCACCTCTGCTGGCTCCGCTAAATCGCCCATCGGTGACAAGAGCTACCTTTCCGTCTAAGCCTTTTCCTGCTATTGCCGCTGTGGGGGCTAACATTTCGGGCATTCCAGGGCCGCCTTTCGGGCCCTCATAGCGAATAACAACAACGTCACCCGGTTTTATTTTGTCGCCGAGAATAGCATCAACTGCCGCTTGTTCGCCGTTAAACACTCTTGCTGTTCCGATAAAATGGAACATTTCGGGGGCAACGGCTCCTTGTTTCACCACACACCCCTCAGGCGACAGATTGCCTTTTAATACCGCAATTCCACCGTCACTTCTTATTGGATTATCTGCTTTTCTTATAACAACGCCATCGGCGGCTTTTGCGTTTTTGGTTCTGTCTGCCTGCGTTCCGTCAACAGTTAACGCATCTTGGGCGATTAAATTGCTTATTTCTTTCATTACCGATTGAATGCCGCCCGCTGTGTGTAGGTCTTCTATAAACACATCGCTTGCAGGATTTAGTTTAGACAACTGCGGCGTTTTCTTGCTTATACGACAAATATCATCAAGTGTCAGAGCAACTTTAGCTTCACGCGCAATTGCAAGCAGATGAAGTATTGTATTAGTGCTCGCCCCAATAGACATGTCTACCGCTAAAGCGTTTTCCATATTCTTTTTGGTAATAATATCACAAGGGCGAATGTTTTTCTCTAAAACCGACATGACCAACTCGCCGCTTTCTTTGGCAAGCCTTCTTCGGGCAGAGGAGATAGCAGGCTGTGTCCCGTTAAACGGCAAGGCAAGCCCAATCGCCTCGGTAAGGCAGTTCATCGAATTCGCCGTATACATACCCGAACACGAACCGCAGGTGGGGCAGGCGTTATCTTCAAAATCTTTTAGAGCATTGTCGGTTAACTCACCGTTTGAGTGTTTGCCTATTGCTTCATATATTTCAGAGTAGCCGACTCGTTTTCCCATAACCGTACCGGCGTTCATAGGCCCGCCCGACACAAAAACAGACGGAAGGTTAAGCCGCGCCGCCGCCATAAGCATACCCGGAATGATTTTATCGCAATTGGGAACAAAAACCACAGCATCTAACGGGTGCGCTGTTAACATTACCTCAACACTATCGGCAATAAGTTCGCGCGACGGTAATGAAAACCTCATTCCGGGGTGGTTCATCGCCAACCCGTCACAAACCCCGATAGTGAAAAACTCAAACGGCACGCCGCCGCAATTTCTTATGCCGTCTTTAACAGCACGTGAAATTTCATGAAGGTGGGTATGCCCCGGGACATACTCACTTTGCGCACTGACAACGGCAATAAAAGGCTTTTTCATCTCGCTGTCAGTTATTCCCAAAGATTTTAAAAGAGCGCGGTGAGGGGTTCTCCCTACCCCGGCAGTTAACAAGTCGCTTCGCATATAAAATGCCCCCTTTCGTGACAATCATGTCGATTATACCATAACTCACGCCGCTTTGTCAATAGTTTGGTATTAATTGTTTAAAAAAGACAATAATATTATGAAAAAGTTTGAAAAAGTTTAAAAAAAGAGGCGAAATTTTGAAAGAATTGTTTATAATATTGTTCGGCGGCGTGGTCTATGGCGCAATTGAAATTGCTTTTAGGGGGCACACCCACATATCCATGATTTTGTTGGGTGGAATGTGTTTGTCGGCATGCGGAATAATCAGCGATTTATTACATCAAAAATTGCCACTGCCGCTAATCATGGTAGCATCGGCAGTGGCAATTACTGTTTTAGAGTTTATTGCCGGCTGTATTATTAACCTATGGCTCGGGTTGGCGGTCTGGGACTACAGCAACATGCCCGGTAACATCTTGGGGCAAGTCAGCCCCGCGTTCACGGCGGCATGGTTTTTCTTAGCATTACCCGCAATCTATCTGTATGACATAATATTACACTGCAAATTCTCACGCCCTATGAAGAAGTATTTCTTTTTGAGGAGTGGGAATAAGAGCTAATTATTAAACGTCATCTGCACACTGCCGTTTGTATAGAAATAACCTGAATATGTCTGAACATTGTTGGGGGAATAGCCGCCGGCTATTATCATCACCTGCGTGCCTGCGGGAATGATATAGTTAATATTGTCATTGGTTGCAGGCAAAATCGTGCCTTGTGGGGCAGTTCCTGTATAGGGGGAATTGACCGGGGTTCTTGCCGCTAATATTTCGGTGAAAGTATCAACGTTTATGGGGGCTGTCGCAATCGAAACAAACGGGAATATATTAGCCCCGATATTAGTAAGTCCGCTCCAATTGCTGACGGAGGCATAGATTTTTTGTAATGTCACATCAGAGGTTGTTACAAACTGGAATCTTACGCCGTCGCCTGTGGGGACACTGAAACTTACGGGGGTGTTCCACGAGCCTGCTGTTGTCTTATATGATTGTTTGCCACCGGAGCCGGTTTGGAAACCCGTCACACCAAATACAAGGGGATTTACTTGCAGAATTTGAAGAGGTGTGGTATAAGAGGAAAAGTATATAAACGATGTCTGTCCGCCCGGGTTGTTGAAAGGAATCATAAATCCTGCTCCCGCTGCTCCTGTCGCGCCTGTTGCACCTGTCGGACCGATTAAGCCCTGCGTACCCGTAGCTCCTTGAAGCCCTTGCTCGCCTGTCGCTCCTGTCGCACCTGTCGCACCGGTCGCGCCTGTAGCACCGGCCGCACCGGTTGCACCTTGTGGGCCTTGAATCGGGCCTAAGTTCATCCAAACATCGTTAATTGAGTCCCATGCCCAAATGTCAGGGGCGATATAATAAAACTCACCGGGCGTACCCACGGGGATTGCCGTTTCTAAATCTTCATAGCTGTCGAAATCCCCCACTATAGTTCCGACTGCGCCGTCTTGCCCCGGTTCTCCCGTTGCTCCTGTTGCGCCTGTCGCCCCGGTCGCGCCGTCTGTGCCGTTTGTTCCATCTACTCCGTCTGTGCCATTTGTTCCGTCTACTCCGTCTGCTCCGGTCGCGCCGGTAGCACCGATTAAGCTTTCAAGCCATTCTTCTTGTGTTCCGATGAAATCGTTTTCCACCGCAATTTGGTATGCCGAGTCGCCCGGAACGCCTGTTGCACCGGTCTCTCCTGTCTCGCCGGTTGCTCCTGTCGCACCTGTCTCACCGGTTGCTCCTGTCGCGCCGGTCGCACCCATAAGTCCGGGAATACCTTGGTCGCCCTGAAGCCCTTGTGGGCCTTCGGGGCCTGCGCAACCCATAGGGCCTTGCACACCTTCGGGGCCTGTAGCTCCCTGAGGGCCTTGCTCACCCATCGGGCCTTGTAGACCTTGTGGACCTTCGGGGCCTGTCGGACCGGGTTCTCCTGCGCCTGTCGCACCCGTATCTCCTTTAGTTCCCGTGTCGCCTTTGGGGCCCATAACCCCTTGAACACCTTGCGGGCCCATTGGCCCGGGATTGCCTTTTACGCCGCGTTCGCCCGGACAACCAGGGTCGCCTTGCGGTCCCATATCGCCTCTCACACCTTGAAGTCCCGGTGGTCCCATCGGGCCGGGCTGTCCCATTGCTCCCCTCGGGCCGGGGCAACCGGGGTCGCCTTTAACGCCTTGTCGCCCTTGCGGCCCGATTGCTCCGCGAGGGCCTTCTGCTCCGGGCGAACCGGGGTACCCTTGCGGTCCTCTCATGCCCTCATCGCCTTTCGGGCCCGGACACCCGGGGTCGCCTTTGGGGCCTCGCGCGCCTTGCAACAAAGACGTGTAATTATAATCGAGACCTTCACAAGTGTGTCCGCACTCTGTGGCTTCTGCTGATTGTCGTTTACACTTACAGTTCATGTTATTTAAACTCCTTTTTTGTTGAATTTTCTTATTATATGTCATGCGTTAGAGAAAAGTGAAACATTTCTGTTTCTCGCGCATATAGTAAAGTTAAAAAAGGGGTTTGGAAAATGAGACCGAAAAGTATAAAAGAAGCACTCATTGCCTTACTTTGTGTAAGAAGCATTATAACCGTTATGAGTATCATAGGCATGAACATTCTCACCATCATCGGGATTTTCCCGATTGAGGCTTATGCGGCTAAATTGGGCATGGTGCTTACATTCTTCTTTTTAAGACGACAATATAATGAAGAAGACAATCACTATAAAAACAAAATAAAATAATAAAATTTTAAAATATTAAAATATTAAAATAAAGGAGTGTGCTGAAAATGTCAGTAAGAACAAAAACGCTTTTAGCGACAAAAAATGGAGCATACGTCAATAAGACGATTGTTCCGGGGGGAAAACCTGTGGGGTTGTTGTGGCACTCAACGGGTGTGGATAATCCGTGGGTGCAAAGGTATGCAGGAGATTCTACAACCAAAGATGAATTAATCGGCGCGAACGCTAACAACAACGGGTTTCAACAAACGACAAGTAACAGCGGCGTAAACTCTAAGGGTGAAAGTGTTCCTTGCCCTAACGCTGTCATGGGGCTTGGCACGGACGGCAAAATGTTGACAGTTAAAATTTTGCCGGACGATTATTGCCCATGGTGCTCAGGGGCAGGAAATCTTGACATTGCCAAAAAGAACGGATTTACAGGCAATAACGCAAATTTCCTCGGGTATTATCAGTTAGAAGTCTGTGAAGACCAATCCTGCACGGGGTTGGTTTACGGCAGAAAGAACCCAAACACTCCCAAGCAATACGCCGATTTGTGTTATAATGAAATGGTAGCATTTTCAATAGAATTTTTCAAAACTTATTTTAATGGGGATGCTGCTAAAGTTACCGAGAAAACGTTGACAAGTCACGTTGAAGCAAACAAAATGGGAATCGCCTCAAGCCATTTCGACCCGTGGCATTGGTTAGGTAAGTATGGCTACAGCGGCGACACCCTTCGCAAAGCCGTAAAAAGCAAACTGCAAAGCGGCACAACGGCGACTCCAGCCACCGAAAATCCGTTACATCGTGTTCAAATAGGCGCGTACAGCAACAAAGCCAACGCCGAGGCCATGTTAGCAAAAGTCAAGGCGGCAGGGTTTGGAGATGCAATTATAAAAAAATAATCCGTCGCCGCAAGGCGACACCACAACTGTCAACTCTCAACTGTCCACTGTCAACTGTCGTCAATATTCATAAATCCTCTTACGCCGATAATAGTTGAAAAAGACAACGCCGCCTATTATTAAAAGCACGCCTATTGCTATGGACAGCATTACGGTGTAGCCGCCGCTGTCTGAGGGGGGTGTGCCGCCGTAAATTTGCCCTGTGCCGCTTATATCAAAGTCATCCTCGGGGGCTGTCCCGGGGATTTCTTCAGGTTGTTGTGTCGGGCGCGTGGTGGTAGTGGTCGCCGCCGTGGTTCTGACGGTTGCAATGGTGGTTTCGGTGGCGATTGGTGGGGCGGTTGTCGCAACAATAGTCGCGGCGGCTGTGGGCGGCGCGGTAGTATAGACCGGGGCTGTTGTATAAACCGGTGCCGTAGTGTTTACAGCCGTGGCAACAGTTTCGGCTGTCGTTGCCGCGGTCGTCTCAATGGGTTCTTCGTTGTCAATGAGGTCTATTATTTCGGGTTCGTTGTCAACTATTTGTGTCGTCTCGATAGGGGCAGTGACTTCAAAGACAGTGGTCTCAATCGGAGCAGTGGTAGCAACAGGCGTGGTTTCGGGAAGATATTCCTCTTCCTCTTCATATTCAATTGGCGGAACAAGTGGGTCTTCTTCTTCAGGGTATTCAACAGCATAAACCGAAGCACCTGACAAAATCCCCAAACACAATAAACAAACAAATATTTTAAACTTCATTTTTTCACCCTTTCATAACAGTGGATAGTTGACAGTGGATAGTGGACAGTCGTGGTGTCCGCTTGCGCGGACGTTTTTAAAATACGTCGCCAACGGCGACTCCATAATTGTCAATTGTCAATTGTCAACTGTCAATTGTCGTCAATTGTCAATTGTACATTGTCAATTGTCATTATACTACACTTTGTCGTTTATTGTCAAGTCGTTTTGCGGTTTGTGTCAAAAATTCACCATTTTCGCCCGGGATTATTGTAACTGTGTCGCCAATTTCAATCTCTTTCTCTAACAGTCTTTGAGAAAGCATATCCTCTATTTCGGCGGTTATAATTCGTCTTAGAGGGCGCGCGCCGTAGCCGTTGTCAACGCGAGTTCGCGCCAATTTTTTTATTGTTTCATCACTAAATTCAAGGGTGAACCCTAATTTTTCAGCCCTGCCTGATAATTCGCCTAACATTTTGACACAGATTTTTTCATACACAGGCTCTGAGAGACTGTTAAAAACAATAATATCGTCAAAACGGTTTATTAATTCGGGTCTCAAAGCGGCTTTCAGCTCTTTTGTAATCTTTTCTTTAATGTCTGATTGCGTTCTTTCACCATCAGTTGAAAAACCGAGTTGCCGCTTGTTTTCGGTGATTAGCTTTGAGCCTATATTTGAGGTCATTATGATAACAGTGTTTTTAAAACTCGTCTTTCTGCCGTCTGAGGCTGTCAACGTTCCCTCTTCTAAAATTTGAAGCATGATGTTTAAAACATCGGGGTGGGCTTTTTCCATTTCGTCAAAAAGAAGCACAGAGTAGGGCTTGCGGCGAACTTTTTCGGTGATTTGCCCTCCCTCATCGAAACCGACATATCCCGGGGGCGCGCCTAAAAGTTTTGATACCGCGTGTTTTTCCATATACTCTGACATATCAACAGTTATGAGCGCGTTTGGGTCGCCGAAAAGTTGTTCGGCGAGTGCCTTGCAAAGCTCGGTTTTACCCACGCCGCTTGAACCCGAAAACAAAAATGAGCCGATTGGGCGTGACGGATTTTTAAGCCCTGCCCTACCGCGGCGTATTGCCTTTGCTACAGCTGACACCGCCTCGCTTTGCCCTATAACTCTTTGGCTAAGACGTTCCTCTAATTGATTTAATTTTTCAAGCTCACTCTCGCCGATTTTGGCAACGGGAATCCCGGTCATCTGTGAGACGATTTTTGCTATGTCTTCTGTCGTCACCTGAACAGTTGAGTGTTCCGAAAAGCCGTATTCTAAGGCATGCGCGCTCTCAAACATGTCTCTTTGTGCGACTAATGCCTTTTCTTTATCGCGTAAACTTACCGCCTTTTCAAAACAGCCGGAATTAACCGCCATCTCTTTTTGCTCACTTATTTCTCTGATTTTGTCGCTTAATTTCAAGAGCGCGGGGGGAGTCGAATATGACGACAATCTGAGCCTCGATGCCGCCTCATCTATGAGGTCAATCGCTTTATCGGGAAGAAAGCGGTCGTTAATATAGCGAACTGACATTCCGACAGCCGCCCTTATCGTTTCATCGGGAATGTCTACATCATGATGTTGTTCGTATCTGCTTCTGAGGCCGCATATAATTCCAAATGTTGCCTCTTCGCTCGGCTCGGGTATGTCGATAGGCTGAAACCTGCGTTCAAGAGCGGCATCTTTTTCTATATAACGCCGATATTCGCCGGCGGTGGTCGCCCCGATTAGCTGAATTTCTCCGCGCGCTAACAACGGTTTCAGAATGTTCGCCGCGTCAATCGCCCCTTCTGCCGCCCCTGCCCCTATAATCGTGTGTATCTCATCAATGAACAATATTATATCGCGGCTGTTCATAATTTCATCCATTGCCTTTTTTATTCGCTCTTCAAAGTCACCGCGATATTTAGCCCCTGCCAACATCGCCGTAAGGTCAAGGCTGTATATTCGCTTGTCTTTTATACAATCGGGGACTGTGTTTGCCGCTATTCTCAAAGCTAACCCTTCGGCAATCGCTGTTTTTCCCACGCCGCTCTCACCGATTAGACAGGGATTATTTTTTCGGCGGCGAAGCAAAACACCAATCACCCTTTCAATTTCGTTGTCACGAAAAATCACGGGGTCTAATTTATTTTGACGTGCTAAATCGGTGAGTTCTCTGCCGTATTTCTTTAAGGTGACATCACCTTTGCTTGTTTTGTTGAAATTTAATACATCGTTGTCGTTAACCCCGAAAGTTTTGTCTCTCTCGCCACAGTTGTCATAGAGCGCGTTTGTGTTAACCCCCAACTCTTTAAGCACTTGGGCGGCATAACACTCGCCATCTTTTAATATGGCGCGCAGAAGGTGTTCACTGCCTGCTGTGGGTTTATTTTGCGCTCTTGCTTGCTTTTGCGCGCCTTCGAGAATTTGTTTGCTTCGGGGTGTGAAATCTTTTACACACAGTTTAGTGGGGTGTCCCTTTCCGACAACGGCAGTGATTTTTTCGACCACCTCACGACGTGTGACACCCTGGCAACTCAGCGCGTGCGCGGCAACACTCTTATTAGCTGACAACAATCCACATAATATGTGTTCACTGCCGATATAAATATGCCCCAAATTCATTGCGGTCTTAATTGCATCTTGAAGTGCATCTCCCGCTTTCGCGGTGAACCCTCTGAACTCTGCCATAATTATTACACCATTCCTTTCACAAGCACAATTGTTCTCTGTAACACTTTTGAATAAAAAGCATACAATTTATTATGAAACGTTTCATTCATTATTAAACAAGGAGGAACACATAATGTTTTTCGGTGGAAATAATAGTAGTTGCTGCTGCATAATTATTATTCTTCTGTTATTCTGTTTCTGCGGAAACGGTCTTTGCGGAGAATCCAACAACAACTGTTGCAATAACAACTGCTGCTGTTAGTTGAAAAAACAGGCATGTACATTATCGTCGGAAAAAAACCGATGGGTCGTTAAAACCTCCCATTTCGAGAGACCGTTTTTAATAACGGTCTCTCTTTATTTTCGCCGTTTTCATCGTTTGGCGACAAAAATTTTTATAAACACTTGATTTATTAATAAATTTATGCTATTATTATATCAGGTAGCGACATTTTTAACGGCACATTTGTGCAGAAAGGGTATATCTGATAATATGAAAATAGAAGTAGGCGAATCTTTAGTATGTTCATGGTTGAGGCAGGTTAAAGACTGTCAAATGGTCCAAACCAACTGGATGGCTTCTCAAGTGCGCGCTTTGATTAACATCGAGCTTATAGAAAAAGTGAGAAATAAGGTCTATGATTATTTTTCAAAAACACACTCGATTAACATTTACAAAGACGATGTTTCGTTACTTAACCAAATGTTAAGCGGGGCTCAAGTTGATGTTTTGGGTGTATCTCTCGGGCGTGAGAAAAACATAATCACCGCTGTTGATATTTCTATTCACGAAAACGGGTTGAACTATGGTTCTAACTCTGACACAGTGGGGCAGGTTATTAAAAAATTCCTTCAAATCGCGCTTTGCCTTCATGGTTATTTTGACTATAAAGAGGCTGAGATTATTTTTGTCAGCCCGAAAATCGAGCCCGATTTGTTAGAGACTTTAGTGATTTTTATGAAAGAGCTTCAAAAATTATTTGAAGAATCGGGGCTTAATTTTGAACTCTCCATATATGCAAATCAAGAGTTCACGGAAAAAATCCTCGTGTCGCTGATGGATACAAAGAACCCGTCAACCGGCACAGACCTTTTCTTGCGTGGTTATCAAATGTTAAGCTCTATCGGCGGCGGCTCACGCACGGGTGGGACAACCCCTGAAGAGCGCAGAGGGCTTTATTGAGCGGCGAACTCTCGCGTTCTCGCCTTGCCCTGTTAGATGAGATTCGCGGCTTTTGTATATTGTGTATGGTTATTTACCATATTATGTATAATTTGAAATTTTTATACGGTGTAGACGTGCCGATTTTTTTTGAAAATTGGTTTAATTTGGTTCGCGACACTTTTGTCGGGATTTTTGTTTTAATATCGGGGATTGTGACAGCGTATTCAAAAAGTAACATCAAAAGAGGGGTCAAGTGCTTCTTTCTCGGAATGGGCGTTACGTTTGTCACCGCTTTCGCCCCAATAGCCCCTATTTTATTCGGCATACTGCATATGCTCGGCGTTTGCATGATGTTATTCGGGCTGTTTGAGGGTTTACTCGCTAAAATAAAACCGCCCGTTGGAATCGCCGTTTGTATATTTTTATTTGTTTTAACCTTTAACGTGAGGTTCGGTTATTTGGGGTTTGTTCATCTGCTTTATTGGGATTTACCTACTGTGCTTTATAGTGTTGAGCTTTTGTTCCCGTTAGGGTTTGCGCATCGCGGTTTTTCATCGGGTGATTATTTCCCCCTTCTACCGTGGGTATTCTTATTCACAGCAGGCGGTTTTTGCGGAAGAATACTACGTTCAAGTTCAAACACATGGTTCATAAAGTCTTATTGTAAACCAATAGGGTTTGTAGGGCGACATTCGATTTGGGTTTATCTCCTACATCAACCAATCGCATTTTTGATTTTAACTATTATTTTTAATTAGAGAGGAAATATTAAAAGAATGGAATGGACGGGGCTTAACGAGCTTAGAGAGAGTTATCTCAAATTTTTTGAAAGCAAAGGGCATTTAAGGCTTGAGTCCGCGCCGCTTGTGCCGCGTGACGACAACTCGATTTTGCTGATTAACGCAGGAATGACACCGCTGAAAAAATATTTTCAAGGGGTTGAGACACCGCTTAGCCCGCGTATAACATCCTGCCAAAAATGTATTCGCACACCCGATATAGACAATGTGGGAATAACCGCGAGACACGGCACATATTTTGAGATGTTAGGGAATTTCAGCTTCGGAGATTATTTCAAGAAAGATGCGATTATATGGGCGTGGGAATATTTCACGCAGGTGCTGAAAATTCCGCAAGATAAGCTGTGGGTTACTATTTATGAACAAGATGACGAAGCCGGCGACATTTGGGGAAAACAAGTCGGCGTTCCACGTTCACGAATTGTCAAGATGGGGAAGAAAGACAATTTTTGGGAACACGGCAGCGGCCCATGCGGCCCGTGTTCTGAAATACACTACGACAACGGTGACGAGAAAGCTTGCGGCCCCGATTGTAAGCTTGGCTGTGAGTGCGACCGTTATGTTGAAATCTGGAACTTAGTGTTCACACAGTTTGACAGCGATGGAAAAGGAAACTATACCCCACTTGCAAATAAGAACATCGACACGGGAATGGGGTTAGACCGCTTGGCTTGTGTGATGCAAAATGTAGAAAACATGTTTGAAGTCGATACCACACAATCCATCATCAAAAAAATAGCCGAAATCACCGGAAAAGAATATAAAGCCAATCCGAAAGACGATATTTCAATAAGAATAATCACCGACCACATAAGGGCATCGGTTTTTATGGCGAGTGACGGGGTTCTTCCCTCGAACGAAGGCAGAGGTTATGTCATGCGCCGACTGCTCAGACGGGCAGCGCGACACGGCAGATTATTGGGGTATGAACAGCCATTTTTGCATACCTTGTGCGATGTGGTAATCGCTGTGAACGCCGCCGCCTACCCCGAGTTGCGCGACAAAAAAGACTATATCGAAAAAATCATAAAGAGCGAAGAAGAAAGCTTCGACAAAACAATCAACAACGGGCTTAAAATCCTCAACGCCGCAATAGCAGGGTTAGACGGCAACGTGTTGGACGGTGAGAGCGTGTTTAAATTACATGACACATATGGGTTTCCGTTTGAGCTTACGAAAGAAATTCTGCTTGAAAAGTCAATTGAAATAGATGAAGACGGCTTTAAAAAACTCATGAACACCCAAAGAGAAGCGGCACGTCAAAATCAAGCGTTTAAAGGCGGCTGGGATGATGCTGCAAACAGCATGTTTTCAAAATTCACCACCGAATTTGTAGGCTATGAAAGCCATTCCTCAAAATCTGAAATAATGGCAATTGTCAAAGACTCGCAACTGAGCGCGAATTTATCTTTAGGGGAACATGCCTTAGTTCTCATCGACAAAACACCGTTTTATGCCGAGAGTGGCGGTCAAGTCGGCGATAAAGGAGAGTTAGTTAACGGCGACAACATTTTCGTAATAACAGAAACCCGAAAATCGGCGGGCGGACAGTTCGTTTCAATGGGTTATGTCAAAAGCGGCAGTTTCATGAGCGGCGACAAAGTCAATGCGCAGGTTGACAAAGAAAGCCGCCTTTCAACCACGCGCCACCACACCTGCGCCCATCTTTTGCAGGCGGCATTACGTGTTGTTTTAGGGGAACATGTTAATCAGGCGGGTTCATATGTTGATGAGTTTCGCTGTCGTTTTGACTTCACCCACTTCAACGCCATGAGTGCCGATGAAATTTCAAGGACAGAGTTGTTAGTCAACGCGAAAATTCTTGAGGCCCTTCCCGTGAACACTGCTGAAATGTCGCTTGAACAGGCACGCCAAAAGGGCGCGTTGGCTCTTTTCGGCGAGAAGTACGGCGCGTTAGTAAGAGTTGTGGATATCGAAGGTTTCTCTATGGAATTTTGCGGCGGCACTCACCTTGATAACACTTCAAAAGCAGGGCTGTTTAAAATCGTATCGGAATCAAGCGTTGCTGCAGGTGTGCGCCGTATTGAGGCGGTGTGCGGCAAATTGGTGTTAGATGCATTGAACAATGCAAAAGCCGCCATAAATCGGGCGGCGGCGGTTTTGAAGCTGTCTGACAGCGGCGACTTAGTGACAAAATGCGAGTCACTTATGAAAGAGTTGGCGACAAAAAATCAAGAGCTTGATAAATTAAAGCGCGAGTTAGTCGGCTCACAGTTTGCGGACAAGCTAAAATATGAAAAAACAAACGATTTGACACTGATTACGGCTCATTTAAAAGGGGTGGCAGGCGATGGTTTAAGAAAAATCAGTGACGAAATCAAAACAGAAGACGACAACTATATAATCCTTTTAGCAGGAACTCTCGATAACAAAGGGAATTTCCTCTGCAAATGCGGCAAGACCGCTATTTCAAACGGCGCACACGCAGGAAACACAGTGAAACAAATCGCCGCAATAGCCGGAGGAAAAGGCGGTGGAAAAGCCGACAGCGCGATGGCAGGAATTAACGACATTACAAAAATCGATGAGGCGTTGGGGCGGTTGAGGGGACTGGTGGGAAACTTGTGATGAATAAAAACGATGATAATAAAATCCAACTTTTTGAAGACAAAAAAGTGCGTATTCAGTGGGACGACAAACAAGAAAAATGGTGGCTCTCTGTTGTTGATGTTGTTGCGATTTTAATCGACAGCGACTATCAAACCGCACGTAAATACTGGAAAAATTTGAAAAATCGTTTGCTAAAAGAAGGTTCTGTAATTCAGTTGGTAACAAATTGTTACCAACTGAGAATGCAGTCATCAGACGGGAAGTATTATAATACTGACGTTGGAGACACGGAGCAAATGCTTCGTTTAATCCAGTCAATCCCGTCAAAAAAAGCAGAGCCATTTAAACTGTGGCTTGCGCGAGTAGGGAATGAGCGATTAGACGAAATCGCAGACCCGGAACTTGCCATTGACAGGGCTTTTGAAACATATCTCAAAAAAGGGTATTCGGAAAACTGGATTAATCAACGCATTAAATCAATGGAGGTGCGTAAAGGATTGACTGATGAATTCAAACGCGCAGGAATAAAAACAAATCAACAATACGCCACTCTAACCGACATTATCACGCACGAGTGGAGCGGCATAAATACAAGGGAGTATAAAATTCTCAAAGGCTTGAAAAAAGAAAATCTACGTGACCACATGACAAATACTGAACTTATTCTCAATATGCTTGCGGAAGCGGCGACTACCGATTTTTCCAAAGTGAAGAATCCTATCGGTATGGATGAAACCATAAAAGTCGCAAAACAAGGTGGCAGCGTTGCCAAAGCTGCCAGAAAAGAATACGAACTTCAATCGGGAAAAGATGTTGTTTCGCCGCTTAACGCTCTTGACTTAAAATCAAAAGAAGAAAACGAAAATCTTCAGTTAGCGTTAGATGATGACTAATAGCAGAACTCATCGAAAATATAGCACTCTTGTGCAGAAAGGACACATTTAAAACTATGGTTATTGTGTTAAAAGAAAATCCTAATCCCGAGCAGGTTAAAAATCTTGAGCGTTGGCTTGCCGGTATGAACATTACAACGCGCATTATTGAGGGAATGAGTTCAACTGTTATGGGGCTTATCGGCGATACTTCAAGAGTTGAGATTGAACTGATTCGCTCTCTTGATGTCGTTGAAAGCGTTCAACGCATACAAGAACCTTATAAAAGAGCCAACCGCAAATTCCACAAATCAGACAGTGTTATTTCTGTTGGTGATGTTAAAATAGGGGGCGGACACTTCGCGCTTATCGCGGGTCCGTGCTCGGTGGAATCGCGCGAACAGATTATCGGTATTGCTAAAGATGTCGCCGCATCGGGCGCGCAAATTCTTCGCGGCGGGGCGTTTAAACCGCGAACATCTCCCTATGCGTTTCAAGGGCTTCGCGGAAAAGGCATTGAACTTCTCGTTGAGGCGAAAAAAGAAACCGGGCTTAAAATCATCACCGAAATTATGGAAATATCACAACTCCCTCTCTTTGAAGAGGTTGATATTATTCAAGTGGGCGCGCGTAACATGCAAAACTTTGAATTGTTAAAAGAGCTTGGCAAATGCCAAAAACCAATTTTGCTTAAACGTGGACTGTCTAACACTATTCAAGAGTTGCTGATGAGCGCGGAATATATCATGTCAGAAGGCAATGAAAACGTAATTCTCTGTGAGCGTGGCATAAGAACTTTTGAAACGGCGACCCGCAACACCCTTGATTTATCTTGCGTTCCCGTGTTAAATAGTCAAACCCACCTCCCCGTAATCGTTGACCCGAGTCACGGCGTGGGAATTGCCGATTATGTCAGACCCATGTCGTTAGCGGCGGTTGCTGCGGGGGCAGACGGGCTTATAATAGAGGTTCACAACGACCCCGAAAACGCGCTGTGCGACGGGTTGCAGTCTATTAAACCCGACATTTTTGCCGAGTTGTCAGCTAAAATCAATGAGCTGATTTTAATCTTACGCAAATAAACAGAAAGGGTGAGTTTTTAAAATGAAAGTTAATAATAAATATACGACATTTCCTCAGAGCGCAACGATTGCCTGTCAGGGGACACAAGGAGCCTACTCACAATTCGCTTGCGAAGCGACATTCCAAAAACCAAATATTATGTATTTTGAAAACTTCAATGCGGTTTTTAATGCGGTTGATAAGGGAATGTGTGAGTACGGCATATTGCCAATCGAGAACAGCCTTCATGGCTCTGTGAGCGAAATACTTGATTTGATGAGTAAATACAATTTTTATATTGTAAGAAGTGCTAAATTGAAAATCAATCATTCCCTGCTTGCCAATCATGGGGTAATATCGCCGCAAATTAAAGAAATTTATTCTCACGAACAAGCGTTAGCGCAATGTAGCGAGTTTATCGGGAACTTAAAGAATATAAAAATCGTAGAGTTTTCAAACACAGCGGCCGCCGCGCGAATGGTTTCTGAGTCGGGGCGAAGAGACATTGCCGCCATAGCCAATCCGCGTTGCGCTCAACTTTATAATCTGTCGGCAATCTCCGGCGATATTCAAAATAACGCGAACAATTATACAAAGTTTATCTGTATTTCAAAGGATTTGCAGGTTTACGACAATGCGAACTTAATCAGCATGGCATTTTCGGTTGCGCATAAGCAAGGCGCGCTCTACGAGTTTCTTTCTAAGTTCGCCGAGCGCGGAATAAACCTCACAAAAATCGAAAGCCGCCCCATTCCGGGGAAAGACTTTGAGTATATGTTCTACACCGAAATGGAAGCAAGCATAAACAACCCCGAAATCCCCACGCTAATCAGCCACCTTGAAGAAGCCCCTGAAAGTTTTAAGTTTTTGGGAAACTATAGTCAGTTGACAGTTGACAATTGAGAGTTGACAGTTATGGTGTCCGCTTGCGCGGACGGATTTAAATTTTGCCAAAGATAAAAAGATAAAATATTTAAAGTTTTTGAAAAAAAGGGGTTGACAAAAAGAGGAAAATGTGATAGAATGGTTTAGTTAGTGATTTTGTTCTATGGAATGTCTTCATTTTTCTCCGCGGAGTGGAGCAGTTCGGTAGCTCGTCGGGCTCATAACCCGAAGGTCGCAGGTTCAAATCCTGCCTCCGCAAGCATACTGTTCAAATACGAACCATGAACTCATATTCGTGGGCGATGTGTTCGTATTTGTTTTTTCGCTGAAAGACCTAAAGTAAAAAGCTGAGGCACTATTCCTGTGCCTCAACCCTATTATAATAGTAATAGCGGCGAGCGATGCTTCTCCAAACATCGCTCGCCTTATCTATTACGCCGCTTCAGCGGATTTTCTTTGTTTCGCCTTCCACTCGGCGAACTCTCGCTTCCCTTGCTCACTCTCAAAGTACTTCACCACTTCGGGGAGCAAGCATCGAGCCAGTGTATGTATGGCTTCGTCGGGAATGGTTGCGGTTTTGTTTTTCATAGCTCCCCTCCTTATATTATCTTGTAGGGATATTATACCATATAAATAAAGTCTTGTCAAGATAAAATATCGGTTTTCTGAAAATATTTCTTGACATTTCTTTCGGAGTAAGATATACTATATATAAAAGGAGGGCTGAACCATGATTATTGCTGAAAGAATACGCATTGCGCGCAAGAGCAAAGGCTTCACCCAGTCGCAGTTGGCGGAGAAAATCGGCGTGCAGACTGCGGCGGTGTCAAAATACGAGAAAGGGCTTGTTTCCCCGACTTTTGAGCAACTACAGAAAATCGCCGCCGCGCTCGAAATCACGATTTCTGTGCTTATAGGGCAGGAGATGACTCTTGCACTGACACATATGGTGCTAATTGAAACCGAATATCGGCAGAAGCAGAGCGAGATTGACGAGATTCGAGCCAATCCGAAAGCTACAAATGCAGAATTACAGCGGTGTAATGAGCTTATTATCGAGGTTAGGGCTTATGAGGGGCTTTTGGAGAAATTGCGGAAGGATTTATCTTTGGAAGATGATTTCTTTCCTAAGAAGGCGAGGAAGAGGAAAAAGGCATAGACCGCTTTGCGAAAGGTGTTGTATTATCAACTCTCGCCGCATTTGTTTTACACACAGAATAATTTAACAGAATAATTTAGATGAAAAATCTTGACTTCTGCTAAAAAATACCATATAATATAAAGTACCGACACTTTTCGTAATCGGCATCAAGGAAGAAAGGGGCAAGAATTTATGAAAGCGGCTCACAAATTCGGCTTTTTTATAGCTTCGTTTTTAGTAATGACATTTTTTTCATCATTTTATTCTTTCTCTGCTGACACGTCAAGACATTACTTTGATGACAAAAAAGTAATTAACACAGGAAGAAACAACGGATATTCCGGCTCAAATGAAATTGATTCAAAAGACCTGCATTTTGGTTGGCGGCTCGGTCGTTTTTCCGTGAGTGGTTTTACTCGTGTCGCAGAAGACGACAACGGCAATCCGGTGTTCATAAAAACTCTTGGAGATACAGTCGATTTATGGTTCTTGCTTGAACAAGATATCGATGCTTTGAATGGTGACAACAAGCTTGTAATAGACGAGGACAGTAAGGGGCATGACCAATATTTTGGCATACCGCAAACTAATTTCGGGCGCGGTACTTTAATCACAAGACACATTGATTACCAAAATTTCAAACATGAACCTGTCATATATACTGACTTCCTCGCCGCTAATGCGATGGTTGATGTTAATACACGAATTGAGCTTTTTGAAGAAGGTGATTACGAAATCGCCTTGAATTATAAAGTAAATGACAAAAAGCTTTTTGGAAGTTCCGCCGATTATCGAATCTATTTTCAGTTTTCTGTCCGTAATGGGAATTGTATGGTTTTTCCGTTTGACGTGGAAACAAAAGCCGAATTAACAAACAGCGCGTTTACAGAAAATGGTTTTTATCTTGACTTGGCAAAGTCGCGGTATCTCAATATAGATATTAGGCGAGATGAGTTGGTAGAAGGGGTCAATGGATTAACCGAAGACACAAGATTTAACAGACCGGCTAAAGACGGTGATATGTACACAGATGACGGCATATATACAATTACTGTAAGCAACCGCTATACCGATGAGCGGACTGAAAAGCAAATTTATGTCGGGACAAATAATATCCTCAGAGCCCATGTTGTATCCGGATTATCAATCGAATATATTAACGAACAGCTTTCTCTCGGAGCGACCATTTCGGATAACGGCGAGCTTATTCTCCCGACTACAGTGTCTGTAACGACCGAGCTGAGCGAAGAAAGTTTTCTTGACACGGCAACCGAAACGGTAATCGAAACAGAAATAGAAGCAATAAACGAAAACGCTCCGACATTCTCTTTTTTATGGGTTATTGCTTTTAGTGTCATCTTGCTTATTATCCTCTGTATCGTATTTACATTACATAAACGCCGTTCGCTTAAATCGGGTTGTTCGCGTTGCGGAAACAATGAGGCGGGCGTTACAAATACCGGGCAGGAGGATAAAAGTAAATGAAGAGAATAATTGCTTTATTTTTAGTTTGTACACTATTGCTTTCAAGTTGCTCCGCGCATAGTGAACCGATTGACATAGTTTCAACTGCTGATTATGATGTGGCTATTTCTGTTGAAACTTCTGACGAGCTACCTGTATTTACCGGACTTGCTGACCCTCTCCTGTTACAGCATATTGAAGAAAACGCCGCTACGGAAATCTCTCTTTCTTTGAACAGAGACCTGTTTTACGTGGAACACGTCAGCGCAATATTTATATCCCGAGAATATATTGAGGAGCTTGCATTTAATTCGCAGGCAAATATTTATTTTGGCTATACCCTTGAGGAACTTTATGAGGAATTTCAAGATTCAAAGTTTATATTCACACTTGGCGAAGACGGACAAACAGTCGTACAGGCGTTTGAAGAGTATGATGATACTTTTGATAGGATTATAAGAAATGTTGCTGTTGGTACAGGGGTAATACTGCTTTGCGTAACTGTAGCATTAGTCGCACCGCCTTTGGGTGCGCCCGCCGCTGTTACCACAGTTTTTGCTGTTTCTGCTAAAGCAGGGTCATTTGGTGCTTTAACAGGCGGGGTTTTTAGTGGTCTTATTTCGGGAGTTGTTACCGGCATTTCTTCTAATAACGTAGAGGATGTGTTGACATCTGTCGCACTTGCCGCAAGCGAAGGCTTTATGTGGGGCGCAATAACCGGAACAATATTCGGCGGAACACAGGCGGCTATCGCGCTTCGCGGTACAGGAAAATATCTTCAAGGCGGCAGGGGTTTTAATACTTTTGATGAAGCAAAAGCAGTAATGGGTTCTGCTAGAAGCGGTAAAGAAGTACATCATATAGTTGGGCAAAACCCAACTAACTTAGCTCGTTTTAACGCTACCGATATTCATAATACTCGTAATCTTGTAGCACTTGATGCAAACACACACAGGATTATTACGGCGCATGGTAATTCAATACAACCATATACAAATGGTCAGCGTGTACACCAATGGCTTTCAACACAAACCTTTGAACAGCAGTTTGATTATAGTATAAACCTAATACGAGAATTTGGTACGATGACATCGACAAGCTCCGGCTGGATATTTTCACCATTTTAATTGAGGTGCGATATGAATATTGAAATAAATAATTTTATTAATGCCTGTGTTGCAAAAGGCATGGCAGAACAATCCGGAAATAGCGAAGCCGACAAACTTCATTTTGATACGATTACGTCCGTCTATCATTTTTTGAAAAGCAATAATAAATTAAATGACCTTGTTGAGTTATTTGAACACGAAAATCCATATGTTAGATTATGGGCGGCTTATTATAGCCTGCAAACAACGCCTTCAAAAGCCGAGAGCACGTTGGAAAAATTATCAAAAGAAAAAGGATTTATGGCGGGATTTTCCGCACAAATCACGTTGAACGAGTGGAGAAAAGGAAACTTAAAATTTTAAGTTGTTCTGACGAAGCTGAAAAGAAAGGGGTTTTCGCTCAATGAATAATTATGGTTGCGGTTGGTTTATACTTGATTGTATCATGGTTGTAATTACCTGTGGGTTATGGTTAATTTGGATATTTGTAAGAGAAATGCGGCGGAGAAAATAGAGGACATCGCAGAGCGATGGATTTTTATGTCACCGGCGCGGTGATGCGCGAACGTGTCTTGGTCGCAGTGACAGCAGTTTAGCATCACCGAAAAAAGTCGCACATCAAGCCGGGCTTGCGCTGAAAACAAAAATGTCGCTGAGGGCGAAAAGTCATCTGCTTTACTTGTGGGTGCTTTTTGGGCGGAGGCGCGGAATTGCACTCATGTTGCGATGAGGCGAGTTTGCGCAAATTCAAATGCAGAACCGGTATCAAAGACCCAATACCAGTTTTGCACGTTGCTTCGCAACTTGCAAAACTGCCCGCTCACTCCGTTCGCTTATTGGGCTCGCTCACGCGAGTTAAGGCGCATTTTTATTTTCAGAAAAATTGTCACCGCTCCGCCGTGTTGGGGAAAACCCCAAACCCCATAAACTCGATGTTCATATTTTAGTAACAATTAAAAGCGCAAAACCACGAGGAAAAACAATGCACACTTTATCAGCCAAGCTAACTTTTCATATTTCTCACGCCGCTTCACTCAAGGACAAGCGGCAGGTTTGCCGCAGTCTTGTTGACAAAACGCGGCGGCGGTTCAATGTGTCTGTTGCGGAAGTCGGCACGCAAGACGTTCACCGCACGCTGACACTCGGGGTCGCTGTCGTGTCGGGCGACATGGCTCACGCGCAGAACTTGCTCGACGAAGTTATACGCTTCATGGAAAATAATCCCGATGCGGAATTGATTGGAGTAGGATATGAATAACAAACACATTATCGTAACCGGCGGCTCAAACGGCATAGGGCGGTGTATCGCTGAAACATTTTTAAAGAGCGGCGCGAGTGTCACTATCGTCGACATTGCCGAGCCGCCGTACTCACACGAGTGCTTACGGTTCTTCCAAGTCGACATCGCCGACAAGAGCGTGCTTGAGAATTTTATAGGCGGGCTAAGTCAACCCGTTGACGTCCTCGTCAACAACGCCTGCGTAAGTCGGCGCGGGATTTTGTCGGGGTGCAGTTACGAGGGCTTTTAGTT
>Ga0099364_10002442_pt1 | contig 29625 bp, 21 predicted proteins | sample TergutTh196P3_FD_73070 | JGI IMG/M metagenome (GOLD analysis project Ga0099364, IMG submission 73070) | Microcerotermes parvus P3 segment gut microbial communities from Pointe-Noire, Republic of the Congo - Th196 P3 | ecosystem: Host-associated > Arthropoda: Insects > Digestive system > Gut ...
CTTTCGTAAAGAGGGTGCCGTCCGCAGACGGCGGGTGTTTCGTCTCCCCGTACGCAACATCAAATTTCAAAAACACCCGTCAGCCGCTTACGCGGCTGCCACCCTCTTTAAAAAAGAGGGTTTCGGCGCGGATTTCAGCGGCTGCGTAAACTCATACCGGCATAAATAAACGCCGCGAAAAAAAATTTCAAAAAACTCCAGAAAAAGCCTTGACATCGACAAATATATATGCTATAATGGACTATTAGCCTATTAAGACGATTAAAATCGCTTATTATGCCTATTTTTGCTGTTTTGTATATTTTAACGAATATTTATTGCTCTCTGCGTTTATAATTTTTTTGAATGGAGTGGATTTATTTTTATGCTGAAACCTCTGGAAAAGCTGGTAACCGAACACAGACTCGGCAAAACCTCCCGCATGAGCTTCGCGAAAATCAAAGAAGTTCTCGAGATGCCCAATCTAATCGAGGTGCAGAAAAATTCATACGAATGGTTTTTAGACGAAGGGCTCATGGAGGTACTGCGGGACGTATCTCCCATCGTCGACTATTCGGGGAATCTCTCTGTGGAATTTACCGGGTATAGTCTTGACCCGACGCCAAAGTATCCCGTAGAGGAGTGCAAGGACAGGGACGTGAATTACGCCGCGCCGCTGAAAATAACCGTTCGGCTCGAGAACAAGAGCTCGGGAGAGGTTAAGCAGTCGGATATTTACATGGGCGATTTCCCCCTGATGACCGAAAACGGCTCTTTTATCATAAACGGGGCGGAAAGGGTCGTCGTGTCGCAAATCGTCAGGTCTCCGGGTATATATTACGAGGAAGCGATGGACAAATCGGGCAAGAGGGTTTACTCGAATACCGTTATTCCGTACAGGGGAGCGTGGCTGGAGTACGAGACGGACGCGAACGACGTCTTTTACGTCAGAATCGACAAAAACAGGAAGATGCCCATAACCGTTTTAGTCAGGGCGATGGGGATTAACTCTTCGGAAGAGATAAAAGAGCTTTTCGGGGAGGGAACTAAGATTCTCGCGACCCTCGAAAAGGATTCGACCGTGGGCGAAGCCGAGAAGAACGGCACGACGGCTTCAGACGAGGCGCTGAAAGAGATTTACAGGAAACTCCGTCCGGGAGACCCTCCTCTCGTGGAGAGCGCCAAACTGCTGATTAATAATTTGTTTTTCGACCCGAAAAGATACGATTTGTCGATGGTCGGAAGATATAAGTTCAATAAAAAGCTCGCGCTCGCATACAGGATACGCGGCTTCGTTTTGTCGCGTCCTGCGGTCTCGCCGATTACGGGGGAAATACTCGCGGAGGCGGGAGACAGAATCTCCAGGCAGACCGCCGAGGAAATCGAAGCCAACGGCATTAACGAAGTCTATATACAAATCGACGAAGAAACGGAAGTTAAAGTTTTCTCGAACGATATGATTGAACCCGAAAGGGTTTTGGATTTTGACATTTCTGATTTGAATATAAGGGAGAAAGTGAAGTTTTCGGTTCTTCAGGATATATTGAAGAGTTTTACGACAGAAGCGGATATAAAAGACGAAATGAAAAGGCAGAGGGATAAGCTCGTTCCCAAACATATAATAAAGGCGGATATTTTTTCGTCTATAAATTATCTAATCTGTCTGGGTTACGGAATCGGCGACGTGGACGATATCGACCACCTGGGTAACAGAAGGCTCAGGTCAGTCGGGGAACTTCTGCAAAACCAGATGAGAATGGGTTTTGTGAGAATGGACAAGGTGATTAAAGAGAGAATGACGACCCAGGACCCGACCCAAATCACGCCGCAGACGCTGATAAATATCAGACCTCTCGTCTCGTCCGTCAAGGAGTTTTTCGGCTCCAACCCGTTGTCGCAGTTCATGGACCAGACGAATCCCGTGTCTGAAATAACGCACAAGAGAAGGCTGTCCGCTCTCGGTCACGGAGGTCTGTCGAGAGAGAGGGCGTCGTTCGAAGTAAGGGACGTCCACTACACGCACTACGGCAGAATGTGTCCTATAGAGACTCCGGAAGGACCTAATATCGGGTTGATATCTTATCTCGCGACTTACGCGAAGATAAACAGATACGGGTTTATACAGGCGCCTTACAGGAAAATAGATAAGGCGACCGGGAAAATAACGAACGAAATAGTCTATATGACCGCAGACCAGGAAGACGAGTTTTACGTCGTCCAGGCGAACGAGAAACTGGACGAGGACAATAATTTCGTGAACGCGAAAGTGGCCGTCAGGCACAGGAACGAAATACTCGAAGTCGAAAAGGAACGCGCCGATTTTATAGACGTTTCGCCGAAAATACTGGTATCTGTCGCGACGGCTCTTATCCCGTTCCTTGAAAACGACGATAATTCAAGGGCGCTGATGGGTTCTAATATGCAGAAGCAGGCCGTGCCGCTCATGATTGCGGAGTCTCCCATAGTGGGAACGGGCATGGAATATAAAATAGCGGTGGATTCCGGAGCGGCGGTTATGTCGCGGGAGGCGGGAGTAGTCGAGGAAGTTTCGGCGGACGAGATTATTATCAGAAATATAGACGACAAAAAAGACGTCTATCATCTCGTTAAGTTTAAGAGAAGCAACCAGGGAACGTGTATAAATCAGCGGCCCATAGTAATAAAGAATCAGGTAGTTGAGAAAAACGAAGTGATTGCGGACGGCCCGTCTACCGATAACGGCGAGATTGCATTGGGCAAAAACGTCCTAATCGGGTTTATGACGTGGGAGGGATATAATTACGAGGACGCGGTTCTAATAAACGAAAGGCTCGTGAGAGACGACGTTTACACGTCTATTCACATAGAGGAATACTCGCACGAGGCGAAAGACACGAAATTAGGCCCGGAGGAAATAACGAAGGATATACCCAACGTCGGCGAGGACGCGCTGAAAAACCTGACGACCGAAGGCATAGTGAGAAAAGGCGCGGAGGTTCGCGCGGGGGATATATTAGTCGGGAAAGTCACTCCCAAGGGAGAGACTGAACTGACGGCGGAAGAGAGATTGTTAAGGGCGATTTTCGGCGAGAAGGCGCGGGAAGTGAGAGACACTTCGCTTAGACTGCCCCACGGCGAAAGCGGAATCGTCGTGGATATAAAAGTTTTTTCAAGAGAAAATTCGGACGAGCTGACCCCCGGGGTGAATAAAGTCGCGAGAGTATATGTTGCGCAGAAACGCAAGATTTCGGTAGGCGACAAAATGGCGGGGAGACACGGGAACAAAGGCGTAATATCGAGAATACTGCCGCCTGAGGATATGCCGTTTTTACCCGACGGAACGCCGCTCGATATAGTTCTGAACCCGTTGGGCGTGCCGTCCAGAATGAACATAGGACAGGTGCTCGAAGTGCATCTTGGAATCGCGGCGAAACAGCTCGGGTTTAAAATCATGACCCCTGTGTTCGACGGAGCGAACGAATACGATATAGAGGACTGTCTTAAACACGCGGGGCTCGACGCGGACGGCAAGAGTATATTATACGACGGAAGAACCGGTATGCCGTTCGACAACAGGGTTACGGTCGGATATATGTATTTCTTGAAACTGCTGCATCTTGTGGACGATAAGATTCACGCCCGTTCGACGGGGCCGTATTCGCTCGTGACGCAGCAGCCCCTCGGAGGTAAGGCGCAGTTCGGCGGACAGAGATTCGGCGAAATGGAGGTCTGGGCTCTCGAAGCTTACGGCGCGGCCTATACTTTACAGGAAATTTTGACGGTCAAGAGCGACGATACCCTGGGCAGGGTGAAAACTTACGAAGCTATAGTGAAAGGACAGAATATACCCACTCCCGGAGTTCCCGAATCGTTCAAAGTTTTAATAAAAGAGCTGCAGTCGCTCGGTCTGGATATAAGGGTACTGGACAAAGCGATGCGCGAGGTTCATATAAAAGAGAGTTCGGAAGAGGACGACAGCAAGCCGAAGAATTTAAATCCCGACATGATAGGGGAATCGGTGATAGACAGGGACGGCCTCGAATCGGGAGGTTTCAGCGACGGGGATTACGAAGAAGACCCGGACGGAGACGAAGCCGAAGACGGGGATAATCCGGACGGCGACGACTTCGTTTACGAAGAAGTTTACGACGGCGACGATATAGACGAGGATTACGACGAGTAAACAAATTATGAACAAATGTGAAAATCATCGCCAAAGCCCTCTTTTTTAAAGAGGGTGGCGGCCGCGTAAGCGGCTGACGGGTGTTTTTGAAATTTGATGTTGTTACGGGGAGACGAAAACACCCGCCGTCTGCGGACGGCACCCTCTTTACGAAAGAGGGCAAGGAAATTGCCGGCAAAGGTTTATTTTGTTCGCAATATCGGTACAAGGGTTTATTGATTTAACGGAGGATTTACTTGATGGAACATAAAGATTTCGCGGCTATAAAAATAGGTCTCGCGTCACCCGAAATGATACGGAAATGGTCGCGCGGAGAAGTAAAAAAACCCGAGACTATAAACTACAGGACGCTTAAGCCTGAAAAGGACGGTCTTTTCTGCGAAAAGATTTTCGGCCCGATGAAAGACTGGGAGTGTCACTGCGGAAAATATAAGAGGATAAGATACAAAGGCAAAACGTGCGAGAAATGCGGCGTCGAAGTCACGACGAATAAGGTCAGACGCGAGAGAATGGGGCATATAGAACTCGCCGCGCCCGTTTCGCATATCTGGTATTTCCGGACTCTGCCTTCGAGAATGGGGCTTATTCTGGATATTTCGCCGCGTCTTCTCGAAAAGGTTCTGTACTTCGCGCAGTATATAGTAATCGACCCGGGAACTTCGTCTCTTCAGGCGAAGCAGCTGCTGACTGAAAGAGAGTACCGGGATATGAGAGAGGCGTACGAAGATACTTTTAAGGCGGGAATGGGAGCGGAAGCGGTTAAAGAGCTTCTGGGTAAAATAGACTTGGACGAATTGTCCGCGCAGCTCAAACTCGAGCTTGCGGCGGCGACGGGGCAGAAAAAAATAAGGCTTATGAAAAGGCTCGAAGTCGTCGCGGCGTTTAAGCTGTCGGGGAATAATCCCGAATGGATGATACTGGACGTTCTGCCTGTCGTTCCCCCGGATTTGAGACCTATGGTGCAGCTGGACGGGGGTAAATTCGCCACGTTTGATTTAAATGATTTATACAGAAGGGTAATAAACAGGAATAACAGATTAAAGAGATTGATGGAGCTGTCCGCTCCGGATATTATAATACGCAACGAAAAGAGAATGTTACAGGAAGCGGTGGACGCTTTAATAGACAACGGAAGAAGAGGGAGACCCGTGACCGGGCCTAATAACAGGCCGCTTAAATCGCTGTCAGAATTATTGAGGGGAAAACAGGGGCGTTTCAGGCAGAATCTTTTGGGTAAGAGGGTGGATTATTCCGGACGTTCGGTTATAGTCGTGGGGCCCGAGTTAAAATTATATCAGTGCGGACTGCCTAAAGAGATGGCTCTCGAATTGTTCAAGCCGTTCGTCATGAAACGTCTCGTAGAGACGGGCAGGGCGTCGAATATAAAAGACGCGAAGAAAAAAGTCGAGAGGGTGAACGCGGTCGTTTGGGATTCGCTTGAAACTGTGATTGCCGAGCACCCGGTTCTGCTGAACAGGGCGCCGACCCTGCACAGACTGTCTATACAGGCGTTCGAGCCGGTTCTCGTAGAGGGTAAAGCCATTAAGCTTCACCCCCTGGTATGTTCGGCGTTCAACGCCGATTTCGACGGAGACCAGATGCCGGTGCACGTGCCCTTATCGGCCGAAGCCCAGGCAGAGGCAAGATTTTTGATGCTGTCTTCGAACAACTTGTTGAAGCCGGTGGACGGCAGAGCCGTCGCCGTGCCCTCGCAGGACTTAGTCCTCGGGTCGTATTATTTGACTATGATGAGGGAGGACGAAGACGGCAAAGATAAAATATTCAGGGATTTCGACGAAGCCGTCATGGCTTACGAAAACGGATATATAGGACTGCACGCGCCGGTTAAAATAAGAAGGACGAAAACGGACGAAGAAACCGGGGAAGTCATAACGAAATTCGTTCCGGGAACTCTGGGGAGGTTTATTTTTAATAATATACTGCCGCAGGACTTGGGATATGTGGACAGAAGCGACGGCGACAAGATTCTCGATTTGGAAATCGATTTCGAAACGACGTCGAAAGAGCTCAAAGACATAATAGACAGGTGCATAAAACGTCACGGAACGTCGAAAACCGGTCTTGTCCTGGATAATATTAAGAATCTCGGGTTTAAGTATTCTACGCAGGGAGCTATAACTATAGCCGTCTCGGACATGACGATTCCCCCGGAGAAATACACTCTGGTTAAAGCGGCGGAAGAGAAAGTCGCGGAAATCAATAATTTTTACGACATGGGCGAACTGACAGAGGACGAACGCTCGAGAAACGTCATAGACACGTGGGAGAGTACGACTAAAGCCGTAACGGCGGCGCTTCAGGCGTTCCTTGACAGGTATAACCCGATATATGTCATGTCACATTCGGGCGCGAGAGGTTCGGTGAACCAGATGAGGCAGCTCGCGGGAATGAGAGGGCTGATGTACTCGACGACGGGGCAGACTATAGAAATGCCTATAAAATCTAATTTCAGAGAGGGCTTGAATATACTCGAATATTTTATCGCGGCGAGGGGAGCGAGAAAAGGTCTCGCGGATACTGCGCTGAGAACGGCGGACTCCGGATATCTGACGAGAAGGCTCGTCGACGTTTCGCAGGAGGTTATAATAAGGACGGAAGACTGCGAGACGAAAGAAGGCCTATGGATTTCTGAAATACGCGACGGAAACGAGATTATAGAGCCGTTCAAAGACAGAATACTGGGAAGATATACTATAGGCGAGATTATTAATCCCAAAACGGGGGAAATCATAGCCGAAAATAATATAATGCTCTCTGAAATTCACGCGGCCGAGATTATAAAGGCGGGAATCGAGAAGATTTTCGTGCGTTCGATTCTGAGGTGCCGTTCGCGCAGCGGAGTGTGCATAAAATGCTACGGGTCGGACTTGGCTACCGGCAGACCGGTGAATATAGGCGAGTCCGTGGGAATAATCGCGGCGCAGTCAATCGGCGAGCCGGGTACTCAGCTCACTATGAGAACGTTCCAGACGGGAGGAGTCACGGGGGTCGATATTACCAGGGGTCTGCCCAGAGTCGAAGAACTCTTCGAAGCGAGACGGCCGAAGAAATCGGCGATTATAACTGAAATCGCGGGATATGTGAATATCCAGGAAGTCAAGAGGAACAGGCATATAGCCGTCTCCGAATTTCCTATAGACACAGTAAATCATGCGTCCGGCGAAGAAAAAGTATACGCTTCGCCGATGGGAATAAAAGTCCTGGTCCAAAACGGCGATTACGTCGAAAAGGGCGCGCCTTTGACCGAAGGGGATTTAGCCCCGGCCGATATAACCAAAGTAATAGGACTCGACGCGGTCTATGATTATATAATAAAGGAAATCCAGAGGGTTTACAGAGGGCAGTCGGTCGATATAAACGACAAGCACGTCGAAGTAATAGCAAGGCAGATGACGAGAAAAGTGAGGGTCGAAGACTCGGGCGACACTATGCTGCTATACGGTTCTCTCGTCGACAGCAGCGAATTTGAGGACGAAAACGAGAGAATAAGAAATCTAATAGAATCGGGAGAGACAGAGTTAAGGCTCGCGTCTTCTTCTCCGGTTCTCCTGGGAATCACGAAAGCGTCGCTCTCTACAGAATCGTTTTTGTCCGCCGCGTCTTTCCAGGAGACGACGAAAGTTTTGACGGAAGCGGCAATCAAAGGCAAAGTAGACGAATTGCTGGGATTAAAAGAAAACGTGATTATAGGCAAGCTAATCCCCGCGGGAACGGGTCTGCAGTCCTACAGGGATATTTACGTAGTAGAGGCGGACAGCGAAGAGGCGAGGGAAATAGAAGCGGGAAGACTGGAGAGGGCGGCTCTGGGTAAATCTGCCGGTATCGAAGCGGGACCGGGATTATCGCATATAATAAAACCCGTAACGAAAGTTTTGGGAACGACTGCCGTATACGACGAGGATTTAGACGAGGACGGGATTATATCTGATATACACGGCGACGACGATTTTATAGACATAGACGACGATGACGACGATTTCGGTAAAATCAGCGAAGACGAAGAAGAAGATTCGAGAGAAGACGAAGAAGATTCCGACGACGACTTTATAGATATGGACAGAGGTTCGAGAGGGGTAGCGGTCGGGGGAATGTTCGGCGATTTCAGCGGCGGCGACGACGATTAGGGAAACGCGCGGGTTTAAAATTTGTAGGGTCAGGCTTCCATGCCTGACCCTTAATTTTATTATATAAATTACAATAACAGATTAATATTTGAATTGTAGGGAACGCATTTATGCGTTCCGTTAGAACAGAATCTTATGCGTATTTGCGGAACGTATAAATCCGTTCCCTACAATTCGTTTATAAATTTACCGTTGAGTTTTATATAATGTTTAAAATATTTTATTTAAATTTTGCGGATTGGTATTTATTTAAATTTTTACGTCAATCACGCGGGCGATTATTAATCGCCCCTACTCGTCAAGTTTAAGCACGGCCATAAACGCTTCTTTCGACACTTCCACGGAACCCAGCTGACGCATTTTTTTCTTGCCTTCTTTCTGCTTTTCAAGCAGCTTTTTTTTGCGCGTTATATCCCCGCCGTAACATTTCGCCGTTACGTCTTTTCTTAACGCCCGGACTGTCTCCCTCGCGATTACTTTGCCGCCGATTGCGGCCTGTACGGGCACTTCGAATAGCTGCCGGGATATATTGTCTTTAAGTTTCTCCGTGATTTTACGCCCTCTCTCGTACGCTTTTTCAGAATGGACTATAAACGAGAAAGCGTCCACTATATCGCCGTTAAGTAAAATATCAAGCTTAACGAGATTCGACCGTTTATATCCCGCAAGCTCATAGTCGAGAGAAGCGTAGCCCTTGCTTCTGCTCTTAATCGTATCGAAAAAATCATAGATTATCTCGTTTAGAGGCATCTCGTAATGCAGCTCTGTCCTGCCCGCGTCTATATATCTCATATCTTTAAATATGCCGCGTCTGTCCTGGCACAGTTCCATAATACTCCCGACGTATTCTGAAGGGGTGATTATACTCGCGTTCACTATAGGTTCGAGGGCGGACTCTATTTCGTCCGGCGGGGGATAATTCGTGGGGTTGTCTATATAAACAGTACCGCCGTTTTTCTTTATTATTTGATAGATTACGCTCGGAGCGGTGACTATTATAGTTAAATCATATTCCCTCTCTATTCTCTCCTGGATAATGTCCATGTGCAGCAGTCCAAGAAATCCGCACCTGAACCCGAAACCCAGAGCAATCGAAGTCTCCGGCTCAAAAGTCAGGGCCGCGTCGTTTAACTGGAGTTTCAATAAAGCGTCTCTTAACGCGCCGTAGTCCGCGCCGTCCGCGGGATAAATCCCCGAAAAGACCATAGGCACGGCTTTCTTAAAGCCGGGCAGCGGCTCTTCCGCGCCGTTTTCAGCCGAAGTGACGGTATCCCCGACGCTCACTTCGCTTAGATTTTTGATACTCGCCGTTATATAGCCGACTTCACCCGCCGATAAACTTCCCGAGTTTACAAATCCGTCGTGTTTGAGATACCCGACTTCGACCGTTTCGTAAATACTGCCGGTGTGCATCATTTTAACGGAATCTCCCAGTATTATTTTCCCGTCCATGACTCTTATATAAACGACCACGCCTCTGTAAGGGTCGTAATAAGAATCGAAAATCAAAGCTTTCAGCTTTGAGTTCTCATCGCCTTTCGGACACGGAACGGCTTCGACGATTTTTTCAGCGACGCTTTCTATATTAAGCCCGGTTTTCGCGGAAATCAAGGGCGCGTCCTCAGCCGGTACGCCTATAATCTCCTCTATTTCCCTAATCGCTCTCCCGGGGTCCGCGCTGACTAAATCTATCTTGTTGATTACGGGGATAATCTCGAGATGATTATCGGCCGCGAGATAAGCGTTCGCGAGAGTCTGCGCCTGGATTCCCTGCGATGCGTCGACGACTAACAGCGCTCCCTCGCACGCTTTGAGCGAACGGGAGACTTCATAACTAAAATCGACGTGACCCGGAGTGTCGATTAAATTAAATACATATTCCCCGCCGTCTTTCGATTTATAATTTAATCTGACCGCTCTGGCCTTTATAGTGATTCCCCGTTCTTTTTCGAGTTCCATATTGTCGAGTAACTGTTCCTGCATATCTCTCGACGAGACCGTTTGGGTAAGCTCGAGAATCCTGTCGGCAAGAGTGCTCTTACCGTGGTCTATATGCGCGATAATGCAGAAATTCCTGACGTTTTCGATATTATATTTATCAGACATCAATTAAACTATCCCCTTCTTAAAAATTATATGTGTAGGGACGAACTGTGTTCGTCCGCGGATATAGGATATATACCAAATAATATAATTATACCAAAAATATAATATATAAGTCAAGGGGGTTTGGATTAAAAAATATTTTCAAGCAGGGGGAGTTCGTTCTGCTTCTGTTTTTCGAGGGCGGCGATTAATCTTTTTCTCGCCGCCGCATATTCGGCGTATTCACCGGCGAAAAAATATTCTTTAAGATTATATAAAGCCGTGTTTACCCTCTCAAAATCGGAATATTTCGAAACGTAGCTTATTCTCGAGGCGTTCTTTTCCCATTTAACCTCGAGTTTATTTATTTCGGTTTTATATTTTTCGATATTTTTCTCATCGAGATTATCTATATAATTATATTCGGACGGCAGAGCGAAAGTTAAATTCAGCATTTCGGTCGAAACCGAATTAATATAATAAGAATTTACGGATATTGCCGCGATAATCAAAATCATCAGCGCCGCCGATATTATAACCGAACGCATAAATTTATTCCTCCCGTTTTTGTTTTTTTATATTTTATTTATGAATTTCGCGAATGACGTATTTACTATCTTTGCCCTCTTTCGTAAAGAGGGTGCCGTCCGCAGACGGCGGGTGTTTCTGTCTCCCCTCGCGCAACATCAAATTTCAAAAACACCCGTCAGCCGCTTACGCGGCTGCCACCCTCTTTAAAAAAGAGGGCTTTAGAGCAAATTTAAACCAGTTGCGTAACTCGTGTTTTATTTATTTATCAACCGGCTGTATAAATATCTTGTCCGAATTATCGACGAGCATAAGGCATATATTATCCAGGGAATCGAAACCCTGCGCGCTTAAAGTTCTAAGCACCCATTCGCTTGTTTTGCCCGCGAGAGCAACGGAACGCGAGTTTATTTCGCCGTTTATAACGACTGGGTGAGCTATGCCGCTGTTTATATACGGCAGATTCAACTGGCTTACGGTCGGGTTTTTATATTCGGGCTTGGGAATAACGGATAATTTGCCGTTCGATTCGAGTATGGCGTAATCGACTTCTGTTATATCCGCATAGCCTTTAAGCCTCACTTCGCTTATCAATTCGTTTAGGGTAAATCTGACGTTTTTCAGATTCCCTTGTTTTATTTCGCCTTTCTCTATTAAAATACACGGCGGAGAACCGAGAAGAGACTGCGCCCTTTTACTTTTCGTACTGATATAAGTCGCAATCACTTCGGCGGACAGCAGGGTTATTATCGGCACGGCGACGTAAACCATAGGAATATCCCCGTCCATAACGGGATACGTCACGAGTTCGGATATAAGCAGGGTTATGACAAATTCAGACACCTGAATCTCGCCGAGCTGACGTTTGCCCATTATTCTCATGGCGATTATAAGAAAAGCGTAAACTATAAGCGTGCGTATAAGTATCGTCGACATAATTTTTATTTTACCCGCAATATATATTTTTTGTGTGATATTTATTATATATTATTGTCATATTTTGAAATTATATTATAAAAAAGAATTTTAAATTTTTGATTTGACAGAATAATAAAAATATGTTAAAATATTTGGTATGAACATAAAAAATATAAAATTGGAACGCGGACTGTTTCTCGCCCCTCTCGCGGGGGTTTCGGACAACGCTTTCCGGCAGGTCTGTCGCGAAGCGGGAGCGGAACACACGGCGACGGAGATGATTTCGGCGAAAGCCTTAAACTTCAGGAACGCGAAGACTCTCGAACTGATTAAAACGGACGAAAGCGAACTTCCCGTTTCCGTTCAGATTTTCGGTTGCGAAACGGAAAGTATGGCGAACGCCGCGAAATATCTGTGCGGCAGTTTAGATTTATATAAATTTTCGTCAATCGATATAAACATGGGCTGCCCCGCGCCGAAAATAACCGGAGGAGGCGACGGCAGCGCGTTAATGCGGAACAGTTTACTCGCCGGAAAAATCATGGATTCCGTCGTAAAGGCGGCGGAGGGTTATAATATCGCCGTAACCGTAAAAATCAGGAGCGGCTGGGACGATAGAAACAAAAACGCCGAAGAAATCGCGAAAATCGCCGAAGAATCGGGGATTTCAGCCGTTTTTATACACGGCAGGACAAGAGAGAGATTATATATGCCGCCGGTTGATTTGGATATAATACGCAGGGTTAAGAACGCCGTAAAAATCCCGGTAATCGGCAACGGCGATATATTTGGCGCGTTTGACGCCGAAAAAATGCTGGAATATACGAAGTGCGACGGAATAATGATTGCGAGGGGAGCGTTCGGGAATCCGTGGATTTTCGGCGAAATCGCGGCGAAATTAGAGAACCGGGAATATATCCCCCCGACCCCGCATGAAAAAATAAGCGTCATAAAAAAACATATAGACAAAATGATTTTTTACAAAGGCGAAAGAACGGCCCTTCTCGAAGCCAGGAAGCATTTGTCGTGGTATATAAAAGGCGCGAGAGATTCGGCCGCCGCGAGAGACAAAATCAACCGTTCGTCCGATTATTCGGAGATGATTGGGATTACGGAGAGGGTTATTGCAGGAGGAGAATAAATTTTATGCTGTACAGAGAAAATCAAAGAAACGGGGATAGTTTATCGCGGCTCGGGTTCGGCTGCATGAGACTCCCCAGGAAAGGCGCGGGGGTCGGGATAGATATAAAGCGTTCGGCGGATATTATATATTCGGCGATAGAACAGGGGGTTAATTTTTTCGACACGGCGTATATTTACCCCGGGAGCGAGAACGCTCTGGGTCAGATTTTATATAATCCGGAATCCGGAGGAAACTGGCGGGAAAAAATTAATATATCGACGAAAATGCCCCTGTTTATAGTGAAATCGGGAAAAGATTTCGACATGTTTTTTTCCCGTCAGCTGGAACGTCTCAAAACGGATTACATAGACTATTATATGCTGCATATGCTTACTGATTTTGATTATTTCGATAAGATACGCAGTCTCGGGATTGAAGACTGGGTAAAAAAAGAAAAAGACCGGGGAAGAATAAAAAACATAGGGTTTTCTTTTCACGGAAGCTATAATTCGTTCGCGAAAATAACGGACGCGTATAACTGGGATTTTTGTATGCTGCAGTATAATTATCTCGACGAAAATCATCAGGCGGGAACTGCGGGGGTGAAATACGCGTACTCTAAAAATCTGCCGGTAATCGCGATGGAGCCTTTGAGAGGAGGAAAACTCGCCGCCGGACTCCCGGAGAAAGCGACGAGCGAGTTTAAGCGAATAAATCAAGACAGAACCCCCGCGGACTGGGCTCTCAGATGGCTCTGGAATAAACCCGAAATAACAGTCGTTTTATCGGGAATGGGCAGTATGGAACAGTTAAATCAAAATGTCAGAACGGCGCAGGAATCAGAAATAGACGGAATGACTCCCGAAGAACTGGACGCGGTAAAAAAAGTCGTGGGAATTATGCGCGAGAATATAAAAGTAAACTGCACGAACTGCGGCTACTGTATGCCGTGCCCGGCGAATATCGATATACCCGAAGCTTTCTCCCGATATAACGAGAGCGTTATGCTGAGCCGTACGCATATTATTTCGCAGTATATGATGTCCGCGGGAGTGTTAGCCGAAAAGACGCAGTTCGCGTCGCAGTGCATAAAATGCGGCAAGTGCGAAAAGCGCTGCCCTCAGGAAATAAAAATCATGGACGAACTCGCGAAGGCGTCTAAATATCTCGAGCCGTTCTGGGTAAAAACGGCGGCGAAGATAATAAGAAGATTCACGGTCGGCGGCGTGAAGAATAAAAATAAAATATAATATATAAAGGGGGCGGCGGTATATTTATGTACGCAATAAAAGCCGTATTTGACGGAATCAATTTTAAACCTACTCAGCCGATACCGGTAACTGAAAATTATGAAGTGGTTATTACTTTTATCGAGCCTTTAAAAAAAGAAAAAGAAAATACGAAACCGGCCGAAGAGGAAAAACTCCCGTGTTCAACGGCTAAGGGTCTTTGGAAGGGGAAAGTATGGATGTCCGATGATTTCAATGAACCGCTTGAAGAAATGAAGGAGTATATGAGTTACGCGCTTGACGTATTTTCTGCCAAAGCCCCCCTTGTTAAAGGGGGGTGTCACGAAGTGACGGGGGGATTCCGGACAACAGAATTAATCCCCCCTGCGGCGACGCCGCTTTCCCCCCTTTAACAAGGGGGGCTTTGGAGCAGATTTAAACCAACTGCGTAACTCATACAAAAAAAACAAGAGGAACGCATTTATGCGTTCCCCGGTTATCCGGTTCTACTGTTTCATGCTTTTTTCTTTGAACGTCGAACACACGGTGTCCGAACTCGACGTCGCGTAACTCGGTCCGACGTTGATTTTGTTCGCGGTGCAGTAATTGTCCCCGTCGTGATACACGCAGTTCTTCGCGTCGCAGCTTATCCCCTGGATATGCCTCGGAACTTCTGATTTCATGTTAAAAAAACTCATATAATATACCCTTTCTGAAAAATAATTAATAATTAATAATTGAAAATTAATAATTAATTTTCCCTCAAAGCCGGGGATTTATTCATAAAGATTACAGAAAGTTATAATAATTCCGGAGAAAATTAAAAAAATGGCGGTTTTTGTGATTGCGGATACCCATTTATCGTTAAGCGTAAATAAATCTATGGAGCTTTTTAAAGGACGCTGGAGCGGTTACGTCGAAAAACTCGAAAAAAACTGGAATAATACTGTAAACGATTCGGACGGCGTTATTATTGCCGGAGACATATCGTGGGGTATGAATTCCTCTGAATGTGAGAAAGACTTCGGGTTTATAAACAATAAATTAAACGGTTATAAATATATAATAAAAGGCAATCATGATTACTGGTGGAACACCCTGACTAAATTAAACGCCTGGCTTGCCGAAAAAAATCTTGATAAAATTAAAATTGTTAATAATAACGCATATTTATGCGAAAATATAATAATCTGCGGAACGCGGGGATGGTTTATCGGCGGAGACGGCGAAGAGGGAGTATCTCCCGAAGAGATTTTTAACAATAAAATATTAAAACGCGAAGTGAACCGGCTCAGCCTATCTATTGCAGAGGCGAAAAAAATAAAGCAAAATAATAATAATTATAATAGTGAAATTATCGCGTTTATACATTATCCCCCGGTTTACGGGGATTATATCTGCGAAGAAATCATAGATTTACTGGAAAAAGAAGAAATAAAACGATGTTATTTCGGACATATCCACAACGTAAACCCGGGTAAAATAATAAGAAATTACAGGAATATAACTTTTGAAGTCGTTTCTGCCGATTATATTAAATTTACCCCGATGAGGATATCGTAGATATTCCGGGCAAATCCTCCGGAGATTTTTCTGTCGGATTTATATGTACCGAGCAATGTTTGACTTCCGGGAACGCCGCTTCGATTGCGTCGTGGACGATATGCGCGGTTTCGTGGGCTTTATGCAGGGTTTCAGAACCGTTCGTACTGATTTCGACGTCGACGTAAATTTTATCCCCGAACAGACGGGTTTTTAGTAAATCTATGCCTGAGACGTCCGGATTCGACAAGATTATCTTACGCATTTCTTCTTCTGTTTCTTCGCCGCAGGCTTTGTCGGTCATCTTGCCGACGGAATCCCTGAAAATATCGAGCGCGACTTTTAAAATAAACAGACAAATCACGACCGCGGCGAGCGGGTCGAGTACGGGGAAGCCGAGACGCGCGCCGAGGATTCCCAGAAAACTGCCGACTGACGATAGCGAATCCGACAAATGATGCCATGCGTCCGCCATTAACGCCCCGGAGTTGATTTTTTTCGCGGCGCGCCGCTTATACTGATAAAGCGCGGCCTTTACTATAATCGTTATAACGGCGGCGACAAGCGCGATTATTCCGGGCGCGGCGATTTCTCCGTAATTTCCCTCAAATATTTTCCGTATTCCCGCCCAGCCTATGCCGATTCCCGTAAAGGCGAGTATAACCGATAAAATAACCGCGGCGACGCACTCGAAACGTTCGTGACCGTAGGGGTGGTTCTTATCGGTTTTTTTGTTCGCGAGCTTAACGCCGGCCATGACGATAAAAGTGGTGAATAAATCCGAGAACGAGTGGATAGAATCCGCGAGCATCGCGGCGGAATTGCCGATTATTCCGGCAATAAGCTTAAAAACAGAGAGCAGGATATTGCAGTAAATCGTATTTTTCGACGCTTGCATCGCGATTTGTTCGTTTGACAGAGATAAATTTTTCATAGAATTACGACTCCTTTAAAATATTTTAATAAATTTAATAGACTTCTTTCAAAACCGAAATACGACCACCCCGCCGTCTGCGGACGGCACCCCTCCACGGAGGGGAATTAATAAAACGTCGAAGTTGAGTGAAAATTCCCCTCCGCGGAGGGGTGGCGCGGCGCGTAAGCGGCGTGACGGGGTGGTTTTGAAAGAACCCGCCGTCTGCGGACGGCACCCCTCCACGGAGGGGAATTAATAAAACGTCGAAGTTGAGTGAAAATTCCCCTCCGCGGAGGGGTGGCGCGGCGCGTAAGCGGCGTGACGGGGTGGTTTTGAAAGAAATCCAACAAACATTTTTTCTATGTTCCGGGCATAAAAAAACGCGCCCGCGGAACATATTACTGTCCCGCAGACGCGAACAACGCGCGTCCGCTGCCGCATTACTTGCGACCCGGCGCCATAAATTAACTAAAATAAAGAAAGATGAATTTATCGCCTGTTCAGTTAGTAACGGCAAATTTAATAACCGCTAATAATATTATACTCAAAAAAAATATATCTGTCAATATAATTTTAAAATATTTTTATTTGTTTTTGTTTACTTAATATATTTTTTATGGTATAATACAGAAAAAATATATTTTAAAAATTTTTTAAATAATTTTATGAGGAGAATTAAGATTATGATTCTGGGAATATGCGGCTGGTTCGACGAGAAAAACGCGGAAGATACGTTTAAAATGCTCAAAAATATAGGCTATGTATATATCGAGGCGGGAATACACGGATATTATAAAAATGAAAAATATCTCGAAACGGTTCTTAAAGCTCTCGATAACGCCAAAATAAGATGCGAAGTAGGGCAGCATCCCTTTCCCGGAGAATATAATCCGGACGGGGAACAGACAGAGGAAGCCCTGGAAAAAATCAGGGATTATTTTTACGAGCTGCTCAGTTCGACGTCGGACTTGAATTTATCGACTCTCGTAATGGGAGGAGGAGGCGCGAGATTTCTTCCCTCTCCCGACAAATACGAAAACGTCGTGAAACAAATCGCCGATATATGCAAATACGCGATTTCACCCGTTCTGGACGAGTTCGGCATAATACTCGCTCTGGAAGCCCTGCGTAAAGACGAGACGTCTATGCTTAACAGAACCGACGAAAGCGTAAAAATCGCGAAGCTCGCGAATACGCCGAATATAAAAGTCATGGCGGATTTATATCATGTCATAGGCGAGGGCGAAAATCTTGACGACTTCGTAAATTACAAGGGCTGTATAAGACACGCACACATAGGCAAACCCAGTCCGAGAGTTATGCCCTCTGAAAACGACGGCTATGACTACAAGCCGTTTTTCGAGGCCCTGCGTTCGGCAAATTTCAACGGCAGAATGTCGGTCGAGGCGGGCTCTTCCTGCGACGATTACAAAACAAGCCTGGAGAGAGCGTTCGCCGTATTGCAGCCGCTGCTGTGATAATTATTTATATTTATTATATAAAAAGCAACAATAAAATAATAAATAATTGTAGGGAACGGATTTATCCGTTCCGCAAATACGCGTATAATTTCATGTTTTCCGGAACGCATAAATGCGTTCCCTACAATACGAATATTAATTTGGTCTTGCAATTTATTTATATAAAACAAAAACAAAGGAGAGTTTATATAATCATGAAAAGAAATTACAACGGGGTATACGAACGGGAGAACACCGCGTATATCAATTTTCCATTGGGAGGAATCGGCTCGGGCAATTACTGCATATCGGGAACGGGTATGCCGGGAGGTTTCTCTCTGAGAAACTCGCCGAATATCTTCTTCAACCCGAATATATTCGCGGCAATTTCCGTTAAATCGAACGAACCGAATAAAAATAATACGGCGAGAATATTAGAAGGTCAAATCCCGAAACATGAGATTTTTAAACCCGGACCGGGTTTCGGCGGTTCGGGAAACGGACTGTCCGGCAAAAATTACGGGCTGCCGCGTTTTCTGTCCAACGGCTTTATATCAAGATTTCCCTTTGCCGAAATAAAACTTTCGGACCCGGATATTTTACCCGGCGTATCAATAAGGGCATGGAGTCCGTTTATTCCGTCGGATTCGTATAATTCTTCTCTGCCCTGCGCAACCCTCGAATATAATTTTGATAATAATACAGGCGGAACAATCGAGGGAGTTTATTATTTCTGTTCGCTTAACTTCATGAAAATAAACGATAACGGGTCTTATGTGAAAAAACAAAAGGACGGGTTTATTCTCGGACAGAAAGCCGTCGAAGCTGATAATAAACCCTGGCAGAAAGGCGAATTTTATATTTTTACGGACGAAGAAAACGCGCATATAAACCCGAAATTGTTCAGGGGCGGCTGGTGGGATACCCTCACTATGCTGTGGAATAATATATCGGACGGGGTTTACGAAAACAGTCCTGATTCTGACTCTGATTCTGACTGCGAAATCGAAAACAGCCCGGGAGGATATATCGCAATCCCGTTTAAATTAAAAAGCGGAGAGAGCAAAACCATTAAAATAAATACGTGCTGGTACGTCGGCGAGTCCGATTTGAACTGCGGCCCGGGATTCCATGACAGAGACGGCGGCGACTGCGAAACGAAAACTACCCATAAACCCTGGTATTCCGGACAGTTCGCGGATATTTTCGAAATCGGCGAATACTATAGAAATAATTTTGATACGCTTAAAACGGAAACTGAAAAATTTTCGGAGTGTTTCTACGATTCGACTTTGCCCGGCGAGATTCTCGAAGCCGTAAGCGCGAATTTGTCTATATTAAAATCCCCCACCGTTCTCCGTCAGACGGACGGCAGGTTATGGTGCTGGGAGGGCTGCTCGGACGAATGGGGTTCGTGCCACGGCAGCTGCACCCACGTCTGGAACTATGCCCAGGCTTTCCCCCATTTGTTCCCAGATTTGGAACGGACTTTAAGAGAGACTGAATTTTTTGTCTCGCAGGCTCAAAACGGTCATCAGAATTTCAGGACGCCTTTGCCCATAAGAGAACCCGACCATAATTATCACGCCGCGTCCGACGGTCAGCTCGGCGGAATTATGAAAGTCTTCAGGGAATGGAAAATAAGCGGAGACGATAAATGGCTTAAAAATATATGGGGTAAAGTCAAAGACAGTCTGGATTACTGCATAGAATCGTGGGATAAAAAACGCGAGGGAGTTTTGAGGGAACCTCATCATAATACTTATGACATAGAGTTCTGGGGAGCCGACGGAATGTGCTCGTCGTTTTATCTGGGAGCCCTGAAAGCGGCTTATATAATATCGGATTATCTCGGGGAAAAAGATAATTACGTTAAATATAATGGTTTATATAAATCCGGCAGGGAATATCTGGAGAATAAATTATTTAACGGGGAGTTTTTCATACAGGAAACGGAATGGCTCACTCTCGAAGCGAAGTTGAATTTAGAGAACGAAACCCCCGAATCGAGGGAGTTATGCGAAGCCGAAGGCCCGAAGTATCAGTACGGCAAAGGCTGTATTTCGGACGGGGTTCTGGGAGCGTGGCTCGCCGAAGTATGCGGGGTCGGCGAAATCCTCGACCCTGAAAAAATAAAAAGCCATTTGTTAAGCGTTTATAAATATAACCTGAAAAGGGATTTGTCGAGACACGCGAACCCTCAAAGACCCGGTTACGCTCTGGGAAAAGAGGGCGGGCTTCTTCTGTGCGGCTGGCCGAACGGAGAAAAACCGTCGCTGCCGTTCGTCTACAGCGACGAAGTCTGGACGGGCATAGAATATCAGGCCGCGGGCCATCTCATAATGCATGGCTGCCTTGACGAAGGGCTGGATATAGTAAGAACCTGCCGGGACAGATACGACGGAACGGTCAGAAATCCGTACGACGAATACGAATGCGGGCATTTTTACGCGAGAGCCCTGGCAAGTTACGGACTTCTTCAGGCGGTAACCGGCGCGGTTTATGATTCAACGGCGAAAACCCTTGAAATAAACCCGGTTATAAAAGGCGATTTTAAATCTTTTATATCGACGGACGCGGGCTACGGAAATATCGGCGTAAAAGACGGCGAACCGTTCGTAAATATAATTAAAGGCAGAATCGATATTAATATAATAAAATATAATAATACCAATATGCAAACGAAATAAACATTTATTAGACCTCTTTCAAAACCGAAATACGACCACCCCGCCGACTTCGTCGGCACCCCTCCACGGAGGGGAATTAATAAAACGGCGGAGTTGAGTGAAAATTCCCCTCCGCGGAGGGGTGGCGCGGCGCGTAAGCGGCGTGACGGGGTGGTTTTGAAAGAAGTCCATTCACAAAAAGGAGAATCAAAATCATGACGGAACACAAAACAAAACAGTTCCCCAGAACAGAGGTCGGGGGAGTCAGTCTGCCCAGACTTATAATAGGCACGAACTGGATACACGGTTACAGCCATACGAGTTACGCCGCGGACATGGATATAAAACAAACGCACAAAACCCCGGAAAACGCAATGGAAATATATAAGACGTTCGGCGGCTTCGGCATAGACGCGGTTATGGGCGGGAATTTATCCAATAATTCCGGCGTTTGCGAATCTATAAAGCGCTATGAAGATATTGCGGGGAAAAAACTTATTAAAATCGACACGCCCATAATTAACGTGGACGATACGAAAGAGGCGAGAAGCGAAGCCGAGGCGACCGTCAAAAACAGCGCGAAAAACGGCGCGCAGTTCTGTTTTCTGCATCACTCGAGCGCCGAACAGCTGGTCAACAAAAACAAGAGAATCATAGACAGACTCCCGGATTATTTGTCTATGATAAGAGACAACGGCATGATTCCCGGACTTTCGGCCCATATGCCTGAACTGATTATATATTCCGATTTGAATAATTACGACGTCGAGAGCTATATACAAATCTTTAACTGCATGGGATTTCTAATGCAAATCGAGATAGAGAGTATAATTCAAATAATTCGCAACGCGAAAAAACCCGTGATGACAATCAAACCTATGGCCGCGGGCAGGGTTTCGCCTTACGTAGGCCTGACTTTCAACTGGAACGCCATTCGGGAACGCGACATGATTGCGGTCGGGTGCAAGACGCATTTCGAAGCCTTCGAAGACGTCGAAATATCGTTTGCCGCCCTCGAAAAAAGACTCCCGGACTTAGAAGGCAGGGGAAGCCCGAACAAAACCGATATCATTAAATAAAAAATTTTTCGGAAAATTTAAAAAATATTAAAAACTGCTTGTAAAAATAGATATAATTGTGTTATAATAGATATAATAAATAAATATATTATATTTAAATTTTTATTCGGAGATTCGCCAGATGTTGAAAATATCCTCTTCAGGAACTTCAAACGCCGGGAAAAAAAATATAAACGAAGATAATTTTTATATGAACGGACTGTATATCGACGGAACGAACGCGGCAAACGGGAGAATATACAGCGATATTACGCAGCGTGAAATACAGTTTTACGCCGTTTTCGGCGGAATCGGAGGGGAAACGAAAAGCGCGCTCAGCCCGAATATAGACTTTTACGACGGCCAGACCGCGTCTTTCGCCGGAGCCGATATGCTCGCGAGACTCCAGAGGCATCTCAAAACGAAGACGGAATATAACATACACAGCTATATACACAGCTATATTAAAAAGACGAATAAAAATATATGCGATTACGCAAGGCAGAAAGGGATGCGCGCGGGAACTTCTTTCGCGCTCCTGTGCCTTCACGGAAATTACGCCTATATATATAATATCGGCAACAGCAAGGTTTTTCTCCTGAGAGACTACAGGCTCTCTCTCGTATCGGCGAACGACACCCGCGCGGAAATTCTCGTCGCCGCGGGTCAAATTCCCAAGGACACGGCGCGGCACGCTCCCGAAAGCAAAGTCCTTACCCAGTATCTGGGTATGTTCGAAAACGAAAGGAATATCGAACCCCACGCGAACAGAATCAGCGTCAGGGCGGGGGATAAGTTTCTTTTGTGCACGGACGGACTGTGCGACGTTCCCGAAGAGAGACTGCTCCAGATTATATCGAGGGATATGTCCGAACAGGAAATAGTCACGGATATCTCGAACGAAGCGCTCAGAAACGGCGGCGACGAAAATATAACGGCGGTCGTCGTCGGGGCGAACTATGAGGATAATATGCCGGCAAAATCAGATTTGCTCAAACCGTCGGCAGATTCGGCGGCGAATTTCGGACCTATAATATTCAGGAACAAATTTGAGTTTACGCAGAAGCATATAAAATATATTTTATACGCCGCGGGAGCGTTAATCGTGTTTATTATCGCGATAACTCTCGTGGTGAACGCTCTGTTCGGTTCAAGAGAGCCGGACGGGGAAAACAAAGGGGGATTCGGCGGCGGCGGGGATAATCAAAACCAGAGCGAGCCGACTTCCCGGGATAATCTGCCCGGAAACTGGGTAAGCTCGACGGAGAGACCGACGTTCGACATTCCCCAGATTGACACGAATAATATCCCGACGGACCCGACGACCGAAGACCCGGACGAAGACGATAACGGGGAAACGACGACCGAGGAAGATACGGCCCCGACCGCAGAACCTCCCCCGACCCAACCGGCAGTTCAGCCGCCTACGACTCCGACAAATCCTATAAATACTACAAATCCCGCAACGCAGCCTCCGGCTACTAATCCGCCGGTCGTAACTCCACCGACAGAACCCCAAACCCCGACTCCCCCGACAGAACCGGAGACAGAACCCGCAACAGACCCTGAACCGGAAACAGAACCGCCGACGGAATCGGAAGGAGAAGAGCCAGTAACAGAACCGGAAACAGAAGCTCCGGAAGAACCCGTAACAGAACCCGAACCCGAAACAGACCCTCCGGCAGAAGAACCCGTAACAGAACCTGAACCGGTTACAGAACCTCCCCCGACAGAACCGTCAGTCGAACCGGCAGAAGAGTGATAGGATAATAAGAAGCTGTATTAAAATAAGAGGAAGACCACCCCGCCGTCTGCGGACGGCACCCCTCCACGGAGGGGAATTTTCACTCACCTTGGCGTTTTAATAATTCCCCTCTGTGGAGGGGTGGCAACACGAAGTGTTGACGGGGTGGTCTCGTTTCCTTTGAATACAGCTTCTAAAAAAAAAAATATATATAAAACAGGGAAAATTAATTTATGATTTGCGATATAAAAAACACGGTCGCGCAGGAATTATATAATATTATCGGCGAACCGGAAATAACAAAAGAAGAAATCGCCGCGGCGCTCGAATATCCGCCGGATATAAACATGGGGGATTTGGCTTTCCCGTGTTTCAGACTGTCTAAAATTTTCAGGAAATCCCCGAATATAATAGCGGAGGATATAAAAAATAAGCTGACGTCGGGGAATATATCGGCGGACGCGCAATGCGCGCCCCTACTGAAAAAATGCGAAAGCGCCGGGGGATATATAAATTTTACGCTCGATGATAAATATTACGCTGAAAATATACTCGGCGACGTTTTTGAACAGGGGGATAAATACGGCGCGCCGAAAATCGGCGAGAGTAAAACCGTCGTTATAGATTATTCGTCGCCCAATATGTCAAAGCCTTTGAGCGTCGGTCATCTCAGAACGACGAATATCGGCAACGCAATCAAAAAAATACATCAGTTCTGCGGATATAAGACAGTCGCGATTAATTATATCGGCGACTGGGGAACTCCGCAGGGTAAAATTATCGCCGCGTATAAGCTCTGGTGCAATAATATAAGCGAAGTCGAAGAAAAAGGCGTGTATAAACTGCTCGATTTATATTTAAAATTTGAAAAAGAAGCCGAAGAAGATAAAACTTTAGGCGAGTCCGCGCGTCTATTCTGCCTTAAACTTGAACAGGGAGACGAAGAAACTGTCAAACTATGGAAAATATTTATGGCCGTCAGTATAGAAGAACTCAAGAGAATATATAATATTCTGGGAATAGAATTTGATTCCTACGACGGGGAAAGTTTTTTCGAGGACAAAATGCCCGCGGTTATACGGGAATTGAAAGAGAAGGATTTACTGAAATCAGATAACGGCGCGCAGCTCGTGGATTTGGAAGAATATAACATGCCGCCGTGCCTTATAATAAAATCGGACGGCGCGTCGCTGTATACGACTCGGGATATAGCGTCCGCGATTTACAGACACAAGACTTATAGTTTCGATAAAAATATATACGTGACTGATATGCGTCAGTCGCTGCATTTCGCGCAGTGGTTCAAAGTGACGGAGCTTATGGGATATAAATGGGCGAAAGACTGCGTTCACATACCCTACGGGCTTATGAATTTCGGGGGTCAGGTTATGAAAACCCGCGCGGGGAATATAGCCCTGCTGGACGATTTTCTGAAACTGGCCGTAGAAAAAGCCGAAAGTATAATAGAGGAAAAAAACCCCGGTTTATCAGTCGATGAGAAAAAAGAAATCGCGAAAAAAGTCGGAATCGGAGCGGTTCTGTTCAGCGATTTAGTCAGCGGCAGAGTAAAGGACGTAAACTTTACATGGGAGGAAGCGCTGAATTTCAACGGCAATTCCGGACCGTACGTCCAGTATACTTACGCGAGAGTGTGCAGCGTATTGGATAAAGCCGGAGCTTTAGATAATAAAAATATATTAATCACAAATATATCGGAACGCGAGATAATAAAATTAATATCGCAGTTCCCCGAGAAAGTTTTAGTCGCGGAGAGAGAGTACGAACCGTCGGTAATCTGCCGTTATCTGCTCGATTTATGCGCGGCGTTCAACAGGTTTTATCACGAGTGTTCTATATTAAAAGCCGAAAGCGAGGAAATCAAAAACTCGCGGCTAACGCTTTGCGAAGCCGCAAAATATACTCTCGGCAACGGGTTATGGCTTCTCGGCATGGAAAAAACGGAGAGGGTGTAGGGAACGCATTTATGCGTTCCGCGAATAAAATCAAAAAATATAGAGGAGGATTTTTTATGAGCGAAGCATATGATATAAATTATATCGACAATCCGTTTATTAGAGAGATGATAGACGGCAAAGTTTATCTTATGGCAAGACCAAATAACAGGCACATGGTAATACAGAAAAATTTAAATAAGTTATTCGAGAATTATTTCAGACGAAAAAATAGAAAATGCGCGATATTTTTTGAAATGGAACTGGAAATAGACGTCAAAAATACTATGCAGCCGGATTTATTGGTCTACTGCAAGGAAAATAACGAAAAGAAAAATAAAAAGATTCCGCTTATAGTTATAGAGGTTCTGTCAGATTCGACGTGGAAAAAAGACGTCACGGTAAAAATGAAAAAGTATGCCGAAATAGGCATTGAAGAATACTGGGTAATAGACCCCAGAAGTCAGAGAATCAGCATATACGCGCTTGAAAACGGCGAACCCGGAAGATACGAGCTGCGCGAATTATATGATTTACCCCCGGACGACGGTTTTTCCGGCTTCAGGATATTAAGAGAAGAAGAAGAAAAAGACGCTGTAAGAGAATTTTCGCCGGTTTCTTTCCCCGAAATGACGATATTACTCGAAGACGTGTTTAATTTCGAAGACCTCGAAATTATAGAGTGAAAATTTAATTTTAATTAAAAAAAATAATAACTGCGGGAGGCAATAAATTTTATGGCGGGACATTCCAAGTGGAAAAATATCATGCACAAAAAAGAAAAAACCGACGCTCAAAGAGCGAAAGTCTTCACGAAAATCGGCAAAGAGATGTCTATTGCCGTAAAAGAAGGGGGAACTAACCCCGAATCGAACAGTAAACTCAAAGATTTAATCGCTAAGGCGAAAAGCTTCAACGTGCCGAACGACAATATCGAGCGTATAATAAAAAAGGCGGGTTCGGACGATTCGGCAAGATACGAGAATATAAATTACGAGGGATACGGTCCGAACGGCATAGCCGTAATCGCGGAATGCGCGACCGACAACAGAAACAGGACAAGCGGCGATATACGCCATTATTTCGACAAGTTCGGCGGTAATCTCGGCGCGAGCGGCTGCGTTACATATATGTTCAGCGAAAAAGGCGTTATAGTTATCCCCGCCGGAATTAAAACGGACGAAGACAAACTCATGGAAGATATACTCGAATCGGGCGCGTCTGATTTCACGAAAATAAAAGCGGACGAAGACGATGAAATATATCAGATTTTTACAGAACCGGCAAGTATTTCGTCTGCGCGCGCCGAACTTGAATCCCGGGGATATGTTATTTTATCGTCTGAAGTCGAAATGCTGCCGTCGGTCTATGTTAAACTCGATAAATCAAACGACGCGGACAGCATTATAAAAATAAATAAGCTTCTTGAACATTTAGAAGAACACGACGACGTCATAAATATCTGGCACAACTGGGAAATTGATAACTAATAACTAATAGTGAATAGTGAATAGCTATTAGTTATTAACTATTAGTTATTAGCTATTATTGGGGGTGGATAATATGCCGGGGGGTATTTTCCGGATTATTACAGTATTTTTAATAAGTTTTTTCGCGTATAAATTCCTGGATATTATTTTTGATTTGGTCAGGTCTTATATTAAAATTAAAGCGCGGCCGGCAGATAATATAAAAGACAAAAAAGACCCCGAAGTTATAGAGACGGAATTTATTAACGGAGACGACGGGGAGGAAAAATAATTCAACACCCATTTGCAATTAAAATGTAGGGGCGATTAATAATCGCCCCTACTTTTGCCGACAAAAAATTCGAATAATATTTATTCTGCTGTAAATCTATAAAATTTAAGCCGTAGATATATTCGCCGGGTTTTAAAGCTTCTTTTTTCAGGGTCAAATCGACTCCCGAGCCGTCGTTGCCGGCTTTAATTATAAATTCTTCGCCCTGACTCCATAATTCGTCTTTACCGTCGCTCATCGATTCGCCGGCGTTGCCGAACGGTTCGCTGTAATATAATATCTGGATTTTATCCCCCGGCCTTAACTGCACGACTTTTTTATCCAGTACGTCGTATATATCCTGACCGGACGGGACCGCTCCGATTATTCTGCCGTTCGGGCTTTTATCACAGTAAACGGCGATTAAATCGGCGTCTCCGCCGTTTAATTTAACCGGGATTGCGTATCTCGCGCCGTCTTTTAGGGGCGCCGTCTCGTACAGACAGACAAGTCGGCCGTTTAACGTCGCGGATTCGTTCGCAAAAGTCATCTCGACAGTTCCGTCGTCTTTTATATTAACCCTTCTCGTCTCCGCGATTTGTATATATTTATCGTCCTGTTTTAACCATGTCGTCTGGTGAACTGCTGCAAGATTATCTCTTTGTTCGGGAGTTAATATTATTTTATAATCCTCGCCGTTTTGGGTTTTTTCGGTTATTTCAAGTTTATTTCTTGATATCCCCCTGTAGCTTACAAGAGGGCGCGAATCCAGAATAACGCTGAAATCGCTGATAAAATCAGTATATTCGGGCAGTTTGCCTATCGACCTGTAAACTTCGAGATAATAACTTAAATCGTCTTTGTTCGCGAACGGAAAATAAACGGACAGACCTCCGAGTTCTTCTATATTCGTCTCGTATTTATAAATAACGGCGTTATTAATCGCGTTTATTAAATCGGAGGATTCTTCAGGGAACAGACGCGAAAGGCTTTTGGCGAGATTCGCCGCGTCTATCATGTCGGTTTCGTCGGCAAATTCTCCCCTGCTGCCGAACGACCTGTGCGCGCTCCTCGCTCTCGATATTAATCTGAAATTTCCGTTTACTATTTCGTTTCTGCCCGCCGACGCGAGTCTCTCGAAAGAATCCGCGACCTCTTCTATTTTTGACAAATCGGTAACGGATATCGTTAAGATATCTTCTATATATGAATTTATATAGAAATCCATATAATAATCGGCGATTAAGAACCCTACTTCGCTTCCCGGTATACCGGGGGTTATATGACGCAGAAAACTATAATCCCAGCCGTCGTCGGGTTCGAGTTCTTCGGAGGCGATTAGATAATCCGCGTATTTCGCGGCTATGCAAGCCATTTCGAGAGTCGCCATCAGGCAAGTGTCGAAGCCTATAAAATCAAATCTCTCGCCGTTTTTAAACAGATTATTTCCCGCGAGGGCGCTGTCTATTTCAGAGAGTTTCATCATCGATTTATTAGCGTCCCTGAATCTTTCGTCCGAGCCGTAACCCGTGACCGCTCCTCCTCCGTGATTCCAGAAAACTATGCCGTATTTATCCGCGGGGAATAAATCATACGCGAAGTTTATAAATCCGCTTAAAGTTTCGGGATAACCCATAGGGTCTCTGTTCAAATGCGCGATTTTATTTAATCTGCCGTTTGATATTTCAAAAATCGCGTTGTCTCTGTTGGGTATGCCCCTGATGTGCCATCTTCTCGCTCCTCCGGTAAATATAACCAGATTTATATTTTCCTCGTCGAAATCAGAATCGAGCATTTCGTATAAATCTTTAGTAGCGGACTGATATTCGCTCTCTAAATCCGACCCGTTCATATAGACCAGTATAGTGTACGCTTTTTTTGGTCTGATATTTGTATTCGCGTAGGGCGTATAATCATAGGGTATGATTTCCGGCGGATTTTGACTTGAACCGGGATTATTTGAATTATTCCGGTTTCTTGCAATACCGGAATAATCCGTTTGGTATTGGCTGAAAAATCCCCCGTACGCGCAGCCGGAAGAAGATAAAATTAAGCTCAGGATTAATATTACCGCGAGGATAAAAGACGTTAGTTTGTAATTTTTCATAAAAAATTTTCTCCAAAAACAATAAAATATATTTTTTGTTTTATTTTACGCAATATCGGCAAAAATTATTTTTACAAAATTTAGATTTCGGGTTGCTTGACAAATATAATATTATGATGTAAAATATAATAGAGGTGATAATTTTATGACGGCTGTCCATTATTCGAATATAGAAAGAAATTTTAAAAAATATTTCGATAAAATTATAAATGATTTTGAAACGGTTATCGTAAACGGCAATAATGAAGAACATAACGTCGTTCTGCTG
>Ga0099364_10002443_pt1 | contig 29616 bp, 21 predicted proteins | sample TergutTh196P3_FD_73070 | JGI IMG/M metagenome (GOLD analysis project Ga0099364, IMG submission 73070) | Microcerotermes parvus P3 segment gut microbial communities from Pointe-Noire, Republic of the Congo - Th196 P3 | ecosystem: Host-associated > Arthropoda: Insects > Digestive system > Gut ...
GAGGATTTGGCGCTAAACGGACAATTTGCCCGCATGTTTGAAAACACAAAACTTGATTTTGACGACAAAAATGCTCAGTTCAATATAAAACGAAACGACAAAAAGCCGATAAAAGTTGCCGGAGAAGGAAAAACTTTTTTTTGGACAAAAAATGCTTTAGAGCGATTAGGGTTTGCAGTTCAAAAAACAGAAAAAAAACAGGCTGACATCTCAATATCTTTGGAAAATCAGCCACTATGGACAATTAACTATCGCGAAAACTGTTCGCAATTTATTTCGATATACGAATTGACCGATTTTTTGAATAATTACGAAAATTGATGGTGTCATTGTAATTATTGATATAAAGTTGTATCTTTGCACCGCGTTATTTGAAACAATGGAAAACCAAAGCCAACGAAAGTCATACGGTAATTTCCAAATAGGAAAAAGGAAATAAAACGCATTTTATTGATAATATTTACATGAAATATTCAATAACCGACATAGCGCAAATGACGGGTGGACAATTAACAGGAAGCGCCGCCGACGTCGCGTTACAATATGTGCTGACCGACAGCCGATCGCTGCTGTATCCCGCTGCCACAGTGTTTTTTGCTATTCAGGGCGAACGGCACGACGGACATGATTATATCATGGACTTATACCATCAAGGCGTACGTTGCTTCGTGGTAAATCGAATACCTTCTGCCACTTCCTTTGGAGAGGGGGCAGAGGCGTGGTTTGTGCTTGTTCCCGACGTTCTTAACGCTTTGCAGCAATTTGCCGCCGCGCACCGCCGCCGTTTCAATACCCCCGTAATCGCCATCACGGGAAGCAACGGAAAAACCGTTGTAAAAGAATGGATTTTTCAGGCTATTCATCAAGAAAAGAACATTATCCGCAGTCCGCGCAGTTACAATTCTCAGATTGGAACGCCCCTGTCGGTATGCCTGCTTTCCGAAAAACACGATTTGGCGATATTTGAAGCGGGTATTTCACAAACGGGCGAGATGGAACGTCTGCAAAACATCATCATGCCCGAAATAGGCGTCTTTACACATTTGGGCGAGGCTCACAGCGAAAATTTCAAATCTAAATACGAAAAGGCACAGGAAAAACTCAAACTTTTCCGAAACTGCCGCACAGTACTCTATTGCCGCGATTGCACAAAAGTAGCCGAAATACTCGAAAACGACCCCCAATACGGCGGCGTGTCGCGATTTTCGTGGTCTGAACGTTCGGAAGCCGACGTGCAGATAAGCGACAAACGAGCCGAAAACGGAAAAACGCTCGTAACGGCGTTGCACAGCGGAAAAATATTCAATCTGGAAATTCCGTTTACCGATGACGCATCGGTAGAAAATGCACTGCACGTTGTTTGCCTGATGCTTTTCTTTGGCTACAGCCACAAAACGATTATCGAACGCATTGCGCTGTTGGAGCCTGTGGCGATGAGGTTAGACTTAAAAAAAGGCATAAATGGCTGCGCCATAATCAACGACACTTACAATGCCGATGTTGGCTCGCTCGCTATTGCGCTCGACTTGCTTTCTCGCCAGCAAAAGCCCGTCAAAACGCTTATTCTGTCCGATATTCTGCAATCGGGCAAATCGCAACAAAATTTATACAGCGAAGTTGCCGCTCTTGTAGCCGAAAAAAACATCAATCGTTTGATAGGTATAGGATCCGAAATATCATCGAATGAAGACCTGTTCGGCTGCGAAAAGTATTTTTTTACAAATACCAAAGATTTTTTGCTGTGTGTGGGAAATACTATCAGGTTTGCCAACGAAGCGATTTTAGTAAAAGGTTCGCGGATTTTTGAATTTGAACGTATTGTACATATTCTTGAGGAAAAAGTTCATAAAACCGTATTGGAAATCAATCTTAATGCGGTGATACACAACTATAACTATTTCAAATCGCTATTGGCGCCACAAACAAAAATAATAGTAATGGTGAAGGCGTTAGCCTACGGTAGCGGAAGCATAGAAATTGCCAATGCGCTGCAATTTCATCGCGGCGACTATCTTGCAGTTGCTTTTGCCGACGAAGGTATGGAATTGCGCGAAAACGGCGTAACAATGCCCGTTATTGTGATGAACCCCGAAAACGGCGGTTTCGACACAATACTGCGATATTGCCTTGAACCTGAAATATTTAACTTACATATTCTAAAAACTTTCTCAAAAGCGGCGTCAGATCAGGGCGTACATGAGTTTCCAATTCATATTAAGATAGATACGGGAATGCACCGCCTTGGATTTCTCGAACACGAAATTGACGGGCTTACAGAGATGTTGAGCAAATTACCGTCCGTGCGCGTCAAATCGGTTTTTTCACATTTAGCGGGTAGCGACGACCCCGCGTTAGACGATTTCACGCAGCAGCAAATCAGCGCTTTTCGCCGTATGAGCGCAAAAATAGAGGCGCGGTTGCAATACCCAATTATGCGGCATATCCTCAACTCTGCTGGCATAGAACGTTTTCTTGATGCACAGTTCGATATGGTACGATTAGGAATTGGACTGCACGGAATTAGCGCGGTAAATCAGTCGAAATTGCGGCAAGTAGCGACTTTGCGCAGCATAATTCTTCAAATAAAGGATATACCTGCGGGCGACAGCGTTGGCTATAACCGCTATTTTGTTGCCGCAAAACCTACCCGCATCGGAATAGTACCTATCGGCTATGCCGATGGTCTGCACAGAATGTTGGGCAACGGAACAGGCAGTTTTTATGTGAACAATCAACGAGCGCCGCTCGTGGGGGCAATGAGTATGGACATGTGCGCTATTGACCTCTCCGAAATAAATGCCGCAGAAGGCGATGATGTAATAATCTTTGGCGAAGAATATCCGCTTGCCGAAATATCGCAACAAATGCAAACTATTCCCTACGAACTGCTCACACGCATTGCGCCGCGCGTAAAACGTATTTATTATCAGGAATAACCAATACATAGTTCTTGTAACAATATAGCTAATGTCGTCATTGACAGTAGCAACAATAAAAATAGACAAATTTCACCTAACTACCCCGCGTAACTGTGTCGTCCGCCGAGTATATAGTTTACGCCGAAATAAGTCATTAATATTGATAAAAAGATTATCAGCACAAAAAAGTGGTAGAACAGTGGTTTACGAAACCATGCGAGCGATTTTCCGTGAAATGTGAAGCCCATCAATATAAACGCGATAAGAGCCCATACTTCTTTTGGATCCCAGCCCCAGTAGCGCCCCCACGATTGGTTTGCCCAAATAGCGCCTATGAAAATACCTGCGCCCATCAAAAAGGTGGCGGGATACATAAATAACTCGCTTATTTCTTTCATTCGTGTTATATAAGCCGATTTGTCGGTATTTTTACTTCCAAAAATCCACACCGAGTACGCTGCAAGGCTGTTGAAGGTCATAAATCCGCACAATCCGTATGCAATCATAATTGTAAGCACGTGAATATTCAGTAGCGGCGATACCAATACAGGCACAAGCGGCGTGATATGCGGATTCATAGAGCCGATATGCGCTACCAAAAGCGTAAAACCGGCAAGCAAAAGACTGAAAACCATTATCAGAAAAGAATACCGCCGCATGAAAATACCTGTCAGCAGGCTCAGCCACGCCAATAAAATCATTGTTTCGTATGTATTACCCGCAGGCAAACGACCGCCGATGTACCACCGCAGAGACAAGCCAGCAGTAGTAACAATGAAAACAACACAAAGCGCAATGTAAAATGTTTTTTCAATTCGTACATTTTTGATCTTTTCTTTGAAAATGAAAAATAACAGTCCCAAACAGCCAATAGTCAAACAAACCTTAAACAGCAACGAAAAAACTTGTATTCGGTTGTATAGTCGTTCCACTTTCATGTGAATTGCCGATGGCAGCGTATTGCCTGCATTTTCTTGTTGGAAGGCAAATATGCCTTCTAAATGTATGTCTGCGGTTTCTGAATTGCCCTGAATGATAGCCTCGTAAAGAAATGGTAAAAAATGCCTTGCAAAAACGTTTTCCATAGCGTCTGATTGCGAACGCCACAATACAGCGCCATTTTCGTACTGTATTGGAAATATTTTCAGCAGGCTGCCGTTTTGAAGCATTTCAATTAGATAAAATTTGTCGTTAAGCTTCACCGCCTCGTTAAGCCAGCCTCTTGTTCTGTTAGAGCCGTACATAAGGCGGTAGTAAGGCTCAAATTTGTTGCGACCGTTGGCGTCAAAAAAGTCTGAATGGCTGGCAAATCTGCTGTTCAAGCCAAGCATATTTTTCAATTCATCGCTTTTCAGTTCAAATAAAGACTCGTGGCGCCAATCGTCATAGAAAAACAGCCAGCCAAAAAGGAACTGTTCGTCAGACATATCTTTATATCGCGTTTTTTCGGTAAGCGCCAACGTAAAATCGTGAGCAAGCGTCTGTATCGGACTAATCCTTCCCTTGTAATAAACACTCGCATTTCCAAGTCGGCTTGCAATTTCTTCGTCTATGGTGCGCGGATTTGCCTTCATCAATGCAGGAATAGTAAGCAATATAGCAATCAACATGGTTTTTTGCGCAAGTTTTTTTAGCAGAAAACTAAAACGTTCGCGCTTATCGAACAGTACCAGCAACATGGACAGAAACATGAGGTAATAACCTGCGTATGACAACGCTATTCCCCACGCATCACGGTTTACGCTTAATATAGACCCTTGCAGGTCTTCGTCAAAAGACGACTGATAAAACCTGAAGCCGCTGTATCTTAATATGTTGTTCATTGATATTTCGCGCTCGAAGCGTTCGCCCGATTCTGCATCGGTTAATTCCACTATGCTAATGTAATTGAAGGGCGAATTGGTGCCGGGGTAATACTCTATTTCAAACGATTTAAGAGCAAGCGAAAAAGGCAGCCTCACCATGCTGTGCGTCCAATCATCTAAAAAGAACTCGACGCCGTTGTCTTCGCGCAGATGTATATGTCCGGTTTTTCCCGACAGTCGCGTTGTTAGTGCGCCAAACAGTATCAGCAAAAAAGATATGTGCAGCAGAAAAATTGACAGCCGTTTGTGCAATTTTTTTGCAGCAATATAATAACAGCCCATTGTGGACAGAAGTATCCATAGCAGCGTAAACCAAGTGCTGTTGTAGAAATAAAATCCAACGCGGGCAGTCCCATAAAGATGCTCATACCAAGTGGCATAGCCCATTATTAAAGTAGCCAGGGCTAAAAATCCGAAGGCGCTAAGTCCGATTTTTTTATCCATTGCGCAAAAATAAATAAATAATATTTTTTTTCAAAATTTGATTGCTTTTTTAACCTGAATGTGATATATTAAAAAAAATTAAAATTTTGTCATTTACTAAAGAAAAATGCTATCTTTGTGAAAAATTTCATGATGAAATCGAAACTTGTTAAGTTTGCATTTTTTCTGCTTACGGGTCTTGTTATGCTTTATTTTGCGTTTCGTGACGTTGAATTGGACGAAGTCGTTTTGCAGATTCGGCAGGCTGATTATCGCTGGGTAATACTTTCTACGCTTTTCGGGGCTGTTGCATTAGTATTCAGGACACTTAGATGGCGATTGCTGATTGAGCCGTTAGAGGTGCAGCCAAAACACGCCAATATCTTTCACGCCATTAATATTGGCTATTTGGCTAATTTCGTTTTTCCCCGCATTGGCGAGATTACGCGTTGCGGCGTTCTCAATCGTACCGACAAAGTTCCGGTAGACAGGCTGTTTGGCACAGTTGTCGTCGAACGTGCATTTGATATGCTTATGGCGGCGCTTATGCTGGCGCTTATCCTGTTTTTGCGCTTCGACGTTGTGATCTCCTTTATTGTGGAACATATTACCCAGCCGCTTGTAAGCCGAATTGACGGTTTTATGAATATTGTACTGATAATCGCATTGACGGCGTCGTTATTTTACGTATCATTCGGAATATTCAGAAAACATATTTTGAAAATCAACATTTTGCAAAAAATAAAAAATATGCTACGCGGCATAGTTGATGGTATTAAATCAGTAAAACGGTTACGAAATATAAAATTGTTTATTCTATTGAATATTCTTGTTTTTGGAATGTATTTTCTGCAGACCTACGTTATGTTTTTGGCGCTTGAAAGCGCTTCTTCATTAGGGCTTGGTGACGCCTTGTTTGTGCTGGTTTTAAGCGCGTTTGCAATAATAATACCGGTACAGGGGAGCATTGGAGCCTATCATTGGACTATTTCCTTAGGATTGACCATTTTAGGGCTTACGCGCGAAGAAGGAATGGTATATGCAACGATATCGCACGCGGTCACTTCCCTTTTATTTATTTTGCTGGGAACAATATCGCTGTTTTTTGTATTTTCAATGAAAAAAAAATATCAACATAATACTGTTATGTCAATATAAAAATGTTGGTAATTAGATAAGTCACGCAGTGACTTGTCGGAATACCGTCATTTTATCAATGGTTTAACATTAGTAATTTTTAAAAACATCACTTGATGTTATGACAGAAACTCCACTCTACCTGTTTCCATACTATAAATGCCGCCAACTATTTTAATTTTGCCATTCTCTTCCATCTCTTTTAGAATTGGGCTTTGCGTTCGTATTACTTCAATGGCGTTTTTAACGTTTTGCAGGCACACAGCGTTTACAAATGCAGGATTTGCCGAAGATTTTTCACCGTCAAATGCATCGCTTACCGAAATAACTGCCGGCTGTATTTTTGATAACATCGTTGTTACTTTGCCTATTTCTACGTTGTTTATAGCCGATTCTATTGCCGCGCAATGCTCATGTCCTAAAATCATTATAAGTTTTGCGCCCGAAATTTTGCAAGCAAATTCTAAACTTCCGAGTATATCGTCGTTTACAAAATTTCCGGCAACACGCGCTACAAATATATCGCCTATGCCCCTGTGAAATACATCTTCAACAGGTATGCGGGAATCCATACACGAAACAATCACAGCCATAGGGAATTGACCTAATGCTGATTTTCGTATCCGCGCAGAATTATTCCTGATAGTCAGATTGTTTTCTGTAAAATCTTTATTTCCACGTTTAAGTATATTTACTATATCATCGGGCGTCAGTATAATTCGTTCTTCATCAGTAAGATATTTCATATTTTTATTTTTTTTTACAGATATTAAATATTTTGCAACCAAGTGTTACGTAAAAATTTTTGGCAAAGTTATGAAAAATTTTTGATTTAAAAAAAAAGAGTATTACATTTGTGGCTTCTTTTTAAAAACAAACTTTGTTGTTTATGTCAAAAGTAATTAAGATAAGGAAAGGCTTGAATATCAAGTTAAAAGGCAAGGCTGAAAAGATTTTGGTCAAAGCCGAGCCAACGGATATGTACGCCGTCAAACCTGTTGATTTTCCGGGGCTTACCCCGAAAATGTTAGTTAAGGAGGGCGATACAGTGAAGGCTGGTACAGCTCTGTTCATGGACAAAAACCGTCCGGAAGCGCTGTTTGCTTCGCCTGTGAGCGGAACGGTAGAGGCAGTAGTGCGCGGCGAAAAACGCCGAATCCTCGAAGTTACCATCAAAGCCGATGGTAAATGGGCTGCCGAAGATTTTTCAAAATCAAAACCGACAAGCCTTACGAAAGAATCAATTACTGAATATCTGCTGGCGAGCGGCGCATGGCCGTTCATCAGGCAACGTCCGTATGCTATTATAGCTAATCCGCAAGACACGCCAAAATCAATATTTATTTCGTGCTTCGACACTGCGCCACTTGCGCCCGATTACGACTATATATATCAAAACGTTGATCCCGATTTCCAAACAGGTATTGATACTTTGGCAAAATTGACTTCGGGAAAGGTACATCTTTGCGTACATACGGAATATCCGCCCGCTGCAAATTTCGCGAAAGCAAAAAATGTGGAAATTCATGAATTTTCAGGTCCGCACCCCGCAAGCAACGTAGGAGTACAGATTCATAACATTGACCCTGTGAACAAGGGCGAAATAGTGTGGTATGTTAATCCGCAGGACGTTTCGGTTATCGGACGGCTGATGAACAAGGCGGAATACGATGTGTCGAAAATCGTTGTATTGTGCGGCTCGGAAGTAAGTACTCCGCGTTATTACAAGGTTCGGGGCGGTTGTCGCATGACTACCTTTACCGAAAATGTTAAGAGCGACAACACGCGCTACATCAGCGGTAATGTACTGACAGGTACGCATGTAGCGCCCGATGGCTATCTCGGTTTTTACGACAGTCAAGTAACGGTTATTCCCGAAGGCAATTATTACGAGTTTTTGGGCTGGGCGTTGCCGGGTTTCGGAAAATACAGCGCCGGACGCACGTTCTTCTCGTGGCTTACACCAAACAGGGAATATGCGTTAGATACCAACTTTCACGGCGGACCACGTGCATTAGTTATGAGCGGAGAGTACGAAAAAGTGTTCCCGATGGATATTTATCCCGAACATCTTGTGAAGGCAATACTTGCCGGCGAAATAGAGAAAATGGAGCAATTAGGCATATACGAGGTTGCCGAAGAAGATTTCGCGCTCTGCGAATTTGTTTGCACCTCAAAAACCGAAGTGCAATCAATCATTCGCAACGGCATTGATATGATGATTAAGGAAATGAGTTGATAAACAATGAAAAATGGTTGAAAATATGGAAGCTGTTACATACACAAATTTGAAGCAAAATTTGAATGGCTGGATTGACAAAGTCATTCAAAATCAAGACTCTTTAATCATTACGCAAGAAAATGGTAAAAATGTTGTTTTGATTTCTATTGACGAGTACAATAGTTTGGTTGAAACAACCTATCTTTTATCAAATGACGCCAATGCTGAACATTTGAGAAAGTCCGTAGCCCAGTACAAAGCAGGTAAAGCGAAAACGAGAGAGTTATACGAAGATGAACAAGTTGTTTACAAATGAAGCGTGGGACGATTATCAGTATTGGATCGAAAACGATAAAAAGAAACTGAAACGAATAAATATGTTGATAAAAGATATAGATAGAAGTCCCTATGAAGGTATCGGAAAACCTGAACCGCTAAAAGGAAACTATCAAGGGTTTTGGTCAAGAAGAATAGACCTTGAGCATAGAATTGTCTACGCTGTTGAAAGCAAACAAATCGTGTACATTTCCTTTAGGTATCATTATAAAAAACAATAGATATGAAAAAGTTAGAAATAGTAACGGGAATGTTTTTGGGGATAGTGTTTGCGGTCGCAGTATTTTTTGTTTTAGACAAATTTCCGAGATGGGAGTTGTTGGCTACAATATTATTGTGCGCTTTGGCGATTGCCTACGCTATATACAGAGTAAGGCTTTTTGAAAAGGGAACTTCTGCGCTTCGTACCGTTGATTCTAAAGCTATAGGGTTCGGAATATCAACAATTTATATGGGTGGACTTTTTGTAAAAATGCACTGGTTCGGAACAGTTGCTGTTTTTATGGTGGGATTGATAGTAATTTTTGGAATAGTAGTCGTTTCGTTTATTTATCCTAATGTGAAAAAGTTAGAAATAATAGCGGGTATATTTTTCGGAATAATGTTTGCGGTCGCGGTGTTCTTTTTATTAAACATGTTTCCTGGATGGAATCTGTTGGCTACAATATCATTGTGCGCATTGGGGCTTGTCTACGCTCTATTCGGAGTTAAGTTTTTTGATAATGGAACTTCCGCGCTTCGTACCGTTGCCTCTAAAGCAACAGGGCTGGGATTATCAACAATTTTTATAGGAGCGCTTTCTGAAATTATGGGTTGGACTGGAGGTACTGTTATTTTGATTATAGGACTGATAGTGACTTTTGCAATAGTATTCGCTTCGTTTATTTTTCGATCTCAAAACGATTTTTTTGAAACTATCCTATTGAGGGTTGTTATTATTGGCGGATTTGGACTTTTGGTATGTTTTATTCCTGATTTGCCAATCTTGAAAATTCAATATAAAGATTGTCCAAGTTGTATCGAAGCATATAAAAGATATCTTGAAATTTCTCCGAGCGAAGCGAGAAAACAATTGAAAATAGAGTACTATAGAACTACTTCAAATTCGGAAATAGAATTTATGTTTTGGATGCAAACGATGGGAATAGATTATGAGGATGTAAGTTATTGATAATGTAAATAAATAAAATAAAATAATATAATATAATATAAATATATAAATATGAAACCTTTAAGAAGGTATTTAGACAAGATCAAGCCAAATTTTGAGAAGGGCGGCAAATTAGAGATGTTTCACTCTACCTACGAAGCGTTCTCGACCCTTCTCTTTGTGCCTGACGCAGTAACGCAAAAAGGCTCTCACGTTCGCGACTCCGCCGACCTGAAGCGGACAATGATACTTGTGATCATGGCGGTTATGCCCGCCTTGCTGTTCGGAATGTGGAACGCAGGCTATCAAAACGCGCTGGCGTTAGGAATAACGCGGACGCTATTGGAAAATTTTTGGTACGGCTTTCTGCACATATTCCCTATTTTGGTAGTATCCTACGTGGTAGGGTTAGGTATTGAATTTGCTGTGGCGCAGGTACGAAAACACGAGGTAAACGAAGGTTTTTTAGTATCGGGAATGTTGATTCCGTTGATAATGCCTGTCGGCGTACCCTTGTGGATGGTAGCGATTGCAACGGCTTTCGCAGTGATATTTGCCAAGGAAATATTCGGCGGCACGGGTATGAATATCTGGAATCCTGCGTTGATAGCGCGGGCGTTCCTGTTCTTTGCCTACCCAACGGAAATGTCGGGCGACAAAGTTTGGGTGCCGGGCGTTGTAGAAACAGTAGAAGGCAACAAGGTTTGGGTATCCGGTTTAACAGACGGCTTCAGCGGCGCCACGCCAATGGCAGAGGCGGCGGCAGGACAGCCCGTATCGGCTTCGATGTTCGACATGTTTTTAGGGGTTATTCCCGGCAGCGTTGGCGAAACATCAACATTGGCTATACTTATTGGCGCAGCAATACTGCTTTATGCGGGCGTGGCGAGTTTTCGCGTGATGTTCTCGGTGTTTGCGGGCGGCGCGGTAATGGGACTGCTGTTTAACCTGTGGGGCGCAAATTCCTACATGGAACTGCCGTTCTACTTCCATTTCGTAACCGGCGGCTTCGCGTTCGGCGCAGTATTTATGGCTACCGACCCCGTTACAGGCTCGCGAACGGCAACAGGAAAATGGATTTACGGCTTCCTGATAGGTTTTATTGCCGTGTTGATTCGCGTACTGAATCCAAGTTACCCCGAAGGTATGATGCTCTCAATTCTGCTAATGAACACATTCGCGCCGTTGATTGACTATTACGTGTTGAATGCCAACATCAAACGGAGAATGAATAGGGTAACAGTCAAAGAAATTGAAGAATAACGCATATAATATAATGTAAGATGACAAAAGAGCAACATATTGATTTTTGGATGAATACGTCGGAAGAGGACTGGATTACGGTTGGAGTTCTGTTCTCGATGGATCGTTATTTTCACTCTTTATTGTGGGCGCATTTGATGATAGCAAAATTGGCAAAAGCGCTGTGGATAAAACGCAAGGCGAATCTCATTCCGCCTGAAACAGATAACATTTTGTGGTTCTTGAACGAAGCCGAAGTTGATTTGGGAAATGACCTGACGGAATTTTTATCAAGTTTCAGCGAATTTCAGTTATCAAACCAAAACCCCGACGGCATGAATTTTGTATATCGTGTTTGTACAAAAGAGTTTACAAAGCAAGAATTAGAAAAAGTAAAAGAAGTTAGAAAAAGTTTGCTTAAAATGCTGCCATAGGCATTATGCAATTTTTCTAAAACACTTTCTTTTTCCAATGCCCTGTTTTCAAATATATTACGCTTATTATACCCAAAAGCGAATAATAAACTAATTCGGAACTCCATATAACTTCAATTTGGGCAGGGAAATTAGCGGCAAGAATTATTGCCGAAGCGACATAAAACACAGTCGCAGAGGATTCTACAAATAGAGCTATCATAGTGTTTCCTGTAGCCGAAATAGCCGAGAAAATAACCCATGCAACCGCTGTCAAAACATTTGCAAGTCCAATAACATAGAGCGCCCTAAAACCTATTTCAATAAGGTCTGTATCGCTGGTGTATAGCGACATTATACCTTTTGCAGACACTAACGCGGGGATAAGCGCAACGATAGAAGTTACCAAGCCAAACAGCGCTACCCTTTTGATAATCTGAAAAACATGATGATGTTTATTTGCGCCTATAGCGTTGCTTACCAACGTACTAACAGTTGCGCTGTAAGCCCACACAGGCGCGAGTGCAAGAATATAGTAACTTCGGATAATATTGCTGGCTGCCAGATTTTTTTCGCCGGTCTTTTCCATAATAACAAAAAATAAAAACCAGCCGCTGACCGATAAAAAGTTTTGTAACATAGTGAAAACTGACAATTTCATTGTGTTAGAAACTATTTGCAGTTCTGGTTTTCGGAATTTGAACATATTGTATTTGGCAAGGTCAACTTTTCTGATAACAATCCATACGTAATAAGTCAGTCCCGCAATTTCGGCAAGCACAGACGCTAACGCGGCGCCTTCCAAGCCCATTCGGGGAAAACCAAATTTTCCGAAGATAAGAACATAATCGAAAACAAAATTTGTTCCCGCAACAATGAAAGCGCCAAGTCCAATGTATTTAGTAAGCTGAATGCCAACAAAAAACGAACGCATGATGACGCAGCCTAACGAAAAAAACAAAGTAAAAACGCGTATATTCAGAAATTTTATTGAAGCGTCCAAAATTTCTTCCGAGTTCAGCATGAATCCAAGAATTTTTCTTGAAAAAAACAGAGAAATAACAACCATTATTGTAGAAAATAACCAAATGAAATACAGGCTGTTTTCAAATATTCCGCCTATTTTTTTATAGTTTTTTTCGCCATTTCGTCGTCCTATTAAAATTTGCGTTCCAGTACCAAAGCCCATTCCCACAACAAAAAGCACGATGTAAAACGTTCCCGCAATAGCCGATGCAGCAAGTTCCAATTCGCCAACATGCCCCAAAAACGCCGTGTCCACAACGCCAACAAAGTTTTCGGCAAGCAACCCAATCATCAGGGGCAAGGAAACATTCCATATTTTTTTGTATGATGGTAATTCAGACATATTTTTTCAAATGGGGCGCAAATATAGATGAAATTTTTTTGTTAGAATAACATTTTTGAAATATTTTTGCACCGTGAAAAATTTTCTCAACCTGAACGAACTTTATTCAGGTCATCCGCTTTTGGCACAATTTGCGCAGTTGTTGCAGCCAAAGTCGGCAATTCGCCTGAAAGGTTTGTCGTGTTCATCGCGGGCGTTGCTGGCTGTTGCCGCTATTCGGCAACTGTCGGCTAACCATGTTTTTGTGTTGCCCGACGGCGATACGGCTGCCTATTTCCAAAACGATTTGGCTAACATACTTGGCGACGACAAGGTGTTTTATTTCCCATCATCGTACAAGCGTATGGCGGCGCAAGTGCAGCCGCGCGAGGGAAATATCATTTTGCGTACTCGCGCTCTCGAAGCGCTGTTAGACGCTTCCCGAAAAGGAATTATTATTGTAACGCACCCGCACGCGCTTGCCGAAAAGGTGGTGAGCAGCGCAAGCCTGCAACGCAACACGCTGCAACTGCGAAAAGGCGAAAAATTATCCATTGAATTTATTCGAGAGGCATTGCACGAATACGATTTTAAAATGTGCGATTTCGTTTACGAGCCGGGGCAGTACTCTATTCGCGGAAGCATAGTAGATATTTTCTCATATTCGCACAATATGCCATATCGAATTGATTTTTTTGGCGATGAAGTGGAATCAATCCGTTCGTTTGACGTGGATACGCAACGCTCTGACGTTCAAACAGATTTGATACACATTATTCCAAATCTTGGCTCTGAAAAACATGCGGGAGGGCGCTCATGTTTTCTGAAACAGTTTGATGATTCGACCGTATTATGGAGCGATAATTTGGCGCTTACACTTAACGAGATAGCGCGCATCAATGCCAATCCGCCCGAAACTGTGCTTGCAGGCGATGAATTTGTTCCTTTCCGCGCAAGCGAAACATTTGTGGACGAAAAAGAGGTTTTGTCTTTGATTAAGCGTTTTCGCAATATCGAATTTGGGTCAAACGGCTATTTCAAAACCGACGCCATACTAAAATTCAACACCGCTCCGCAGCCGGCGTTTAACAAGAATTTTGAACTTTTAGCGCAGGATATTAATTCGCATAGCGAACGTGGATACGCCGTTGCGCTGATGAGCGATAATATAAAGCAGTTCGACCGCTTACGCAATATTTTCGGCGGCATAACGCCGGTGGTAGCAAATAAAAGCGACAGTCCGATAGATTTTATTGCTGTTCATAACAGCGTTCACGAAGGATTTATAGACCACGACCTGAAACTGTGCCTTTATACCGACCATCAGATTTTTGACCGATACCGCAAATACCGCACCGCTTACGGACTTTCTCATTCAAAGGGTATGGCGCTTAAAGAACTGCAAGGGCTGCATCCGGGCGATTTTGTTGTGCATATTGACCATGGCGTTGGGGTTTTCGGCGGATTGGAAAAAATGGAAACAAACGGGAAAGCGCAGGAATGTATTCGATTAGTGTATCGCGACAATGACGTACTGTACGTGAGTATTCACAATCTGCACAGGGTATCGAAGTTTCGCGGCAAAGACAGCGAACAGCCGAAACTCAACAAAATTGGTCACTCTACATGGCAAACTCTTAAACATAACACCAAAAAGAAAGTAAAAGATATTGCCCGCGATTTGATTTTGCTTTATGCCAAACGCCGTGAAAATAAAGGATTTGCATTTTCGCCGGATACCTTTATGCAGGAAGAATTGGAGGCGTCGTTTATTTACGAGGACACGCCCGACCAGTTGAAAGCCACAAACGCCGTAAAAACAGGCATGGAAAGCGATATTCCGATGGATCATTTAGTGTGTGGCGATGTGGGATTCGGCAAAACCGAAATAGCCATACGCGCCGCTTTTAAGGCTGTAACCGACAACAAGCAGGCAGCAGTTTTGGCGCCCACGACAATTCTGACGCTGCAACACGAACAAACATTCAAAGAGCGTTTGGAAAAATTTCCGTGTACGGTTGATTCTATAAGTCGCTTGAAATCAGCCAAACAACAACGCGAAACGCTAAAAAATTTAGCCGAAGGAAAAGTGGATATTATAATCGGCACACACAAATTATTGGGTAATGAGGTAAAGTTTAAGGATTTGGGGCTGTTAATTATTGACGAAGAACAGAAATTTGGCGTTACCGCGAAGGAAAAACTTAAATCTCTGCGCATAAATGTGGACACGTTAACGCTTACTGCCACGCCTATTCCGCGCACTTTGCAATTTTCGCTTTTAGGCGTCCGCGAAATGTCTATTATTGCCACTCCGCCGCCTAATCGCCATCCTATACATACCGAATTGAGTACATTCGACAAGGAACTAATCCGCGAAGCGATTGAATTTGAAGTTGCGCGAGGCGGACAGGTCTTTTTCATTCAGAACAGGATAAATTCTCTACACGATATGGAGCAGCTTATTCGCAACCTTTGCCCCGGAGTATCAACTGTGATGGCGCATGGCAGAATGGACGGCGATAAACTTGAAAAAATAATGCTCGACTTCATTAACGGCGATTACAGCGTGTTGATTTCCACCTCTATTGTTGAATCGGGGCTTGATATTCCCAATGCTAACACTATCATCATCAATCAGGCGCAGATGTTTGGTTTGAGCGACCTGCACCAGTTGCGCGGGCGCGTGGGACGCTCTAACAGAAAAGCGTTCTGTTACCTTCTAACTCCGCCTGTTACCGACCTTACTCCCGAAGCGCGGCGACGATTACGCGCAATAGAAGAATTTTCAGACCTTGGCAGCGGTTTCAACATAGCGCTGCAAGACTTGGACATACGCGGAGCAGGAAATATGATGGGCGCCGAACAAAGCGGCTTCATTGCGCAAATAGGATTTGAAACGTACCATAGAATACTTAACGAAGCAATGGCGGAACTTCAAGAAGAATTTGAAGTTTTTGGTTTTAAGTTTTCAGAAAAGGCAAAACTGAAAACTGATAACTGGCAACTGACCACTCAAGTTGATACCGATCTTGAACTGCTTTTCCCCGAATCGTACATCGAAAATATTACAGAACGTATCAGACTGTACAGAGCATTGGACAATACCGATACCGAAGAAAAACTAATTGAATTTGAGCGGGAACTTATTGATCGTTTTGGCGAAATACCCGCGCAAAGCCAAGAATTAATAAATGTGATACGTCTGCGATGGTTAGCGGCAAGCCTTGGCTTCGAGAAAATAACGCTCCGAAACGAACGATTGCTGATGTATTTTATTAGCGACCAAAAATCGCCTTATTTTGAATCGAATACATTCAAAAATATATTGAAACAGATACAGAAATCGCCGCATAAATTTAAGATGAAAGAAGCAAAAAATAAACTTGCAATGACCGTCAGCCCTGTGATGAATATAAGGCAATGTATGGAAATATTGGGTAGATTTTAGATAACATTGATGTAAATGTACGCCTAAGAACTAACTCTAAAATATAAATCTATTTCCTCGCCTGCAAAAATTTTACTCATTATTGCAGGTGGAATCTGACCGGATATTGAGTTACCGGACGGTTTTTAAAACAATTTTTCTTGGTGATACGCTATGGCAGTAAAAGCATTTTTTTGGTTTTTTTTTCAAAAAAGGTTGAACTTTTACGAAAAAACACTATTTTTGCCAAAAAAAAATATTCATTAATAATAGTAGAACAAAAATGAAAAATATCGTAGTATTAATTGTTATTCTATGTTTGACTAACTGCATTGTTGATGCACAGACAGATGCAAATAACGCGGTAAGCAAGCATGGAAAATTGAGAGTAGAAGGCGTTCAATTAGTTGACGCTCATGGCGAGCCTTTGGTTTTGCGCGGCGTAAGTTTCGGCTGGCACAACTGGTGGCCCCGCTTCTACAATGCCGAAGCGGTAAGCTGGTTAGTGAACGACTGGGGGTGTAACGTAGTTCGCGCTGCAATGGGAGTTGAACCTAACGGCGCTTATCTAACACGACCCGAATGGTCGGAACAACTGATGACAACCGTTATTGACGCTGCCATCGAAAACGACGTATATGTCATTATTGACTGGCACAGCCATAACATTAGAACAGAAGAAGCGAAAGCGTTTTTCAAAAAAATGGCTGAAAGATACGGCAAGTACCCCAATATCATCTACGAAATATTCAATGAACCCGAGCGACAGTCATGGGCGGAGGTGAAAGCGTATTCCGAAGAAGTTATTAAGGTTATCAGGGAAATTGATCCCGACAATATCATTTTGGTAGGCTCTCCGCATTGGAGTCAGGACGTTGATGTGGCAGCCGAAGATCCCATCGCGGGCTATTCAAACCTGATGTATACGCTGCATTTCTACGCCGCAACACACAGGCAGGGATTGCGCAACAAGGCAAATACAGCGATTGCAAAAGGGTTGCCGCTGTTTGTATCCGAATGTGCAGGAATGGAAGCATCCGGAGATGGACCAATTAACCGCGAAGAATGGAACAGATGGTTGGAATGGATGGAGCAAAATAAACTCAGCTGGGTTGTATGGTCGCTTTCCGATAAAAATGAAACTTGCTCGATGTTGCTGCCCGAAGCACATTCAAACGGCAACTGGAATAATGACCACATAAAAGAGTGGGGAATAATAAGCAGAAATGCCATTAGAGAATTGAACAATAAATAAACAAAATAAAAATAATTTTAATACGATGAAAAAAGTAAATTTATATCTAATTTTTTTAGTTCTGCTGTTTGGCTGTACGTCGCGGCAGGCGTCGGAGTTCCTTTTGAACACCGAAACGGGTTACTTTGAGAACCTTGGCGTTAATGTTATGGCTTTTGACGACATCTATCCGGAGGGTCATCAGAGCGGCGTAAGCATTATCATGCACGGCAACCGCGTTGCCACCAACGGCGATATTCGTTTTGAACCCACGCCCGGACAATGGCAAGCAGTACCTCAACAGGGCGAACGGATATTGGACGAGGAAAACAATACGATTTCTACTTCGTTGAGTTTTCCCGATTCCGCAAGGCATTTGAGAGGGTTTAATCCGATGATTTACCCCGATTTTCAGTTTGACTACAAGGTTCACGTCAGAGGCGAGGGCGCTTCGGTGGTTGTTACCGTTGATTTAGACCGTCCTGTACCTGAACAGTTTATCGGCAAACTCTGTTTCATCTTGGAACTTTTCCCCGGCGCCTTGTTCGGAAAACCGTGGATCATGGACAGCAAACAGGGTATTTTCCCTGAACACCCAAACGGTCCGGTACTTTTGCGGCAGCCTAATCTTCTGCATACCGGAGATTTCAATCTCCCAGACGCCAGAGCCGACCTCAATCATCTATCAACAAGCAGCGGAGGTTATAATCCCATTGTTGCCGATGATATAATTGCAGAGCCTTACGCGGTAGGCAAAAGATTTACAGTTCGACCCGACGATCCGTACAACCGCTTCACAATAGAAACGAAAGGCGCGGATCTGAGGCTCTACGATGGACGCATGAACCATAACAACGGTTGGTTCGTTGTTGCCAGCTACGTGCCTGCCGGAGCAACTACAGGCGCAATACAGTGGGTAATAACGCCCAATATTGTGCAAGAATGGCTATATACGCCTGTTGTGCAAACCTCGCAGGTAGGATACCACCCCAATCAGCCAAAAGTGGCAATCATCGAATTGGACAAGCGCGAAAGAAAACGCGAAAGACCAACCCTGTTCAGAATTACGGAAAACGGCGAACAACAAGTTTTAACTGCCGTTGGAACAGAATGGGGACAATTTTTACGCTACAATTACGTAAAATTTGACTTCACAAGCATCAAGGAAGAAGGCTTGTATCAGGTGCGTTACGGGTCTTCGACTTCCTCTGTTTTCCGCATTGCCGAAGATATTTACGACAGAGGCGTTTGGCAGCCTGTTATTGAATATTTCCTTCCCGTGCAGATGTGTCACATGCGCGTAAACGACAAGTATCGGGTATGGCACGACGTTTGCCACATGGACGACGCTCGAATGGCGCCTGTGGATTTCAACCATATTGACGGATACGTGCAGGGACCTTCAACGCTTACGAGATTTAAGCCGGGCGACATCGTTCCCGGACTAAACATCGGCGGCTGGCACGATGCAGGCGACGACGATTTGCGCGTAGAATCGCAGGCGGGAGAAGTTTATATACTTGCTATGGCTTACGAAGCCTTTGACGTTGATTACGACGTAACGTCTATTTGTCAGCAAACGAAAATAACAGAAATACATCAACCCGACGGCAAAAACGATATTCTGCAACAGATAGAGCATGGCGCCTTGTCGGTAGTTGGCGCATATCGCGCATTGGGACGACTGTACAGGGGTATTATCAGTAACTGCTTGCGGCAATACGTACTGCTTGGCGACGTGGGCGCTGCTACCGACAATATCATTGGAAATTCCGATGATCGCTGGGTCTTTACTGAAGACAACCCGCCGCGCGAACTGACAACAGCCGCGCAACTTGCCGCAGCCGCTCGCGCATTGAAAGGATTTAACGACGTTTTAAGCGCACAATCGTTGCAAGCCGCTCGCGAACTGTTCGACGTAACGGTAGTAACAGGAAATCGCGGTCGCTCGCAGAAAGTACATGCCGCCGTAGAACTGTTTCTAACCACAGGCGAAGAAAAATATAAAAATCATCTGCTTGCAGAAACGGAATTTATTGTAGGCGCAATCGGTCAGGTAGGGTGGTTTACGGCGCGGGCTGAAAAAGCGATGAACGACGCCAATTTTTCACGCGCTTTCCGTGAAGCATTACCCGCATTGCGCGAACGATTTGAAGAACAAAGCGCAGAAACCCCATACGGAGTGCCGTATCGTCCGCGTGTTTGGGGCGCAGGCTGGGATATTCAGAGATTGGGATACCAGTATTATTATCTGCACAGAGAGTACCCCGAAATTTTCGGACCTGAATTAATTTTCAACGCGCTCGACTTCATACTCGGTCGCCATCCGGGTTCAAACACTTCATCGTTTGCTTCGGGAATAGGCGCAGTATCGGCAACCGTAGGATACGGACTCAACCGTGCCGACTGGTATTATATTCCCGGAGGCGTAATTTCAGGAACAGCGTTAATTCGTCCCGATTTTCCCGAACTGTTAGTGTTTCCATACCTTTGGCAACAAGTTGAATATGTGATGGGAGGAGGCTCTTCGCATTACATGTTTTTGGTGTTGGCAGCACAGCAAATATTAAACGGCAAGTAAGTTATTAGATATTAGTTATTAGTTTTCATAAATAATGTCAATAATCATGAAATATACATATAGTAGCATCATTTTTTTAGCAGCCGTTTTTGCATTTTTTGTAGCGCCCGTTGCGGCGCAAACAGAAGTTATGGCATGGGGCAACCTTACAGGAATAAGGGTTGAAGGCGAACTTATAGAGTTTGAAACTTCTTTGCGGGTAGTTGAAACAGGCTGGACACGAATAAGCGCCACCGGAAAGGAACGGAATCCAACGCGCTTCACCAGAAATGGTAACGTGGCGACCGTAAACAGTTCGGTATTGCGTATTCCTTTTGAACAGACAGTAGAAGAAAGAGGACGCGGATCGGTAACGGTAAACCTCTCTTTCCACTCCGACACCACGCGCAGAGTTGAAGGCGTGTTCTACTGTTTTGAACTTCCAGCCGAACGTTATGCCGCAGCAACGGTTAGAATCGGGAATACCAACATTCCCGTTGCAAGTTTGACCGATAACAACAGTCTATCCCGTACTGTTTCGGGCAGACGAATTGCTATTGAAGCGCCCGGACGCGAAATAGTTTTAAATTTCCCTTCCAACGTCAGAGCCTTTGTCCGCAAGGAAGCAGAAAGCGCTGTGCTGTATCTGCAACTTTTTGACGGCAACCTGAGGAAAGGAACAAGAGGCTCGCTCAACTTTACTGTTGCCGCTAATGGCGCCATAGACAATTCGCCGGTAGAGGTGGTTGTTGATAGAAGCCGTCCCGGACGCTTCTTTGAAGGCGTAGGCGGAAACTTCCGCCTGCAAAACCCGACCAACGACCCTAAGGTGATAGACTATTGCCTTGAAAACATGCGCGTTGCTTCGGGACGTGTTGAAATACCATGGAGAATGTGGGATCCCGTCGAAGGCGCCGACCCGTTGGAAGAAGCCCGAGCAGGTAGAATAAACCCGCGAGTACATCAAGCAATGCAGATGGCGCAACGATTAGCCGCTATGGGAATGCCCGTGTACGTTGCGGTATGGTTTCCTCCCGAATGGGCGTTGGTTGAAGGACTACGCAGAGGTACAGGCGGAGTGGCTGCCCTGCGTTTAGAGCCAAGTAAAGCACAAAGAATTTATAAATCGCTCGGCGATTATTTGGTTTTTCTTAAAGAAGAATATGGCGTTGAAGCGATAGCATTTTCATTCAACGAATCAGACATAGGAATTGACGTGCTGCACACCGCAGAGGAACACAATGAATTTAACAAAGGATTTGGCGCTTACATGGCTTCACGCGGTTTAGAGACCAAATTGCTTCTTGGCGACAATTCCGATGCTACAACCTTCGATTTCATTGTGCCGGGCTTAAACGATCCTGAAACTCACAAATATATCAACGCCGTGTCATTCCATTCATGGAGAGGCTGCGATGATGAAACGCTGAAAAGGTGGGGCGATGCAGCGCGACAACTCAACGTGCCGCTTGTAATAGGCGAAGGAAGCACCGACGCCGCTGCATGGCGATACCCGCAAATATTTTTGGAATCAACGTTTGCACTGTACGAAATAAACCTGTACATTCGTATTTGCGCTATCAGCCAACCGCTGAACATATTGCAATGGCAACTGACCGCAGATTATTCACTACTCTGGGGCGACGGTATTTTCGGATCGGACGGTCCGCTGCGCCCAACGCAACGCTTCTGGAATATTCAGCAATTAGCGGACACGCCCGAACAATCTTTTCACCTGCCATTCACAAGCAATAAAAAAGAAGTAAATTGCGCGGCTTTTGGCAATATAGCAAGAAACCAGTACGCTGTACATCTCGTTAATAACGGCGCTGCAAGAACGGCAATTATCAGGGGATTACCCGATAACGCCGCTGATATTAAGGCTTATGCAACAAATAATGAGTTGAGCCGACAGGAAGTAAGAGCCACAAGGCAAGCAGACGGAAGCATAACGGTTGAATTGCCGCCTGTAAGTTTTGTTTCGGTATTTGTAAAAGTAAATAATTAAAATTAAATTCAATAAATTAAATAATAGTTGATAATTAATAATTAATAATTAATATGAAACGTTTTAGTACAATAATTTTATTTCTGGCGGCGATAAATTGTTTATCCGCGTCAGATGGTCATTACAGGAGTTTTAAGGTGTCTGTATACACCCGCGCTCAAGAGGTAATGAGAATGAGCGACCTTAACTGGTTGGATTCTACCTGGAATATTATTTCAGGACAGTTGAAAGTAGATAAAATCTACCTTGAAACTTATCGTGACTTGAATCTTGTGCCGGACGCAACTCTGGAGCAGGCAAAAAAGTTTTTCAGAGACAGGGGTATTGAAGTTGGCGGAGGTATTACCTATACCATCAACGAGCCAAATTTCTTTGAAACTTTCTGTTACTCAAATCCGGAGCATCGCAGAATGGTGCAGGAAATTGCCGAGCATACGGCAAAGCATTTCGACGATTATATCCTTGACGACTTCTTTTTTACGAGTTGCAAGTCGGATATAGAAATTGAAGCGAAAGGCGACAGGAGTTGGACGCAGTACCGCATGGATCTTTTGACCGAAGCGGGCTTGGAACTGGTAATTAATCCGTCTAAAAGGATTAATCCTAATGTGAAGATCATTATCAAATATCCCAATTGGTATGATCATTTTCAGGGTTTGGGTTTCAGTTTGGAAACAGGACCTCAAATTTTTGACGGACTGTGGGCAGGCACCGAAACCCGCGACCCGTCAACCGCTCAACACCTTCAGCATTATTTGAGTTACAACATCGTGACCTATTTCGACAATCTGCGTCCGGGTCATAATTTTGGCGGCTGGGTAGACAGCGGCGGCTCAAACATGGGCATGGACCGTTACGCCGAGCAAATTTGGCTGACGTTCTTTGGCAAAGCGCCCGAAATAGCGCTGTTTGCATACAATCAACTCATAGGTGTGCGCCTGAATCCCGATGTTCATCGTACCCCATGGCAAGGACAAGGCACAAGCTTTGACTATGACGAGATGATGAGACCAGTTAACCTGAACGGACAAATGGTAACTCCCACAACATTAGCGCGTCCGGCAGGTTATACGGTGGAACAGCTTGACAGATTCATCTACAGGTTGGGCAATCCGATAGGGATAAAGTCGTACAAGCCCGCCCATTCCTTTGGCGAAGATTTTTTGCCAAATTATTTGGGTATGGTAGGGTTGCCGATGGATATGCACCCAACGTTTCCAACCGACCAGCAAGTTGTATTTCTTACCGAACAGGCTAAAGATGACCCCGATATAGTCGAAAAAATGAAGGCGCAACTTAAAAGGGGCGGTGACGTTGTCATCACTACCGGTCTTTTGAGAGCAATTCCCGAAAAAATTGCCGATATAGTTGAACTTCGCGCTCATTTGTACGCCCTTGTGAATGATTTCGGCGCTGCCGGAGGAGTTATTGACAAGGATATTCTGATACCGCAGGTACAATACTTCACTAACGACGCTTGGGAGGTTATAGGCGCAGGACGTCCATTAACCAGAGGCGTTAGCGGATACCCAATGGCTCTTCGCGCGTTCTATTCGCAAGGGACATTGTACGTAATAACAATACCCGAAGACTACGGCAACCTGTATGACTTGCCTGCGGGCGTTCTCAACGTTTTCCGTCAAATAATGAGTAAAGACCTCGATTTACGCATTGACGCGCCTTCTAAAGTCAGCCTTTTCATGTATGACAATGATACATTTGTAGTAACGTCTTTCCTGGACGAGCCTGTTACTATCAATATCAATGCGCGGGAAGGAATAGACCGAATTACCGACATTCTTAACGGAGAAGTTATTGACAGACAGCCACCGCTGCCTGCATCACCGTTTCGACGTTTTCGCGGCGACGACAAAAACAACGTCTTTACCGTTACTATTAAACCACATTCGTATAGAGTTTTTTCAAAATAATAAAAATCGCCTCACCCCGACCCTCTCCAAAGGAGAGGGAGTTGTACTCTCAAAATTCAGGAATTTCCCTCCTCTCCTTTGGAGAGGGGTTGGGGGAGAGGTCAAAAAAGTAAATAAATTAATATATTAATAATCATGAACAAAAAAGTTTTTACTGTTTTATTAACAGTTGTTTTAATGGCGGGTTATACATTAACCCAGTTTACTTCCTGCAAAGGCGTTGATCAAATTTCAACCGATGAAACGCCTTGGTTAACTTTCAGCGAAATCCGTACCGCTTCCGACCGCGTCCTTGTGGCTTTCTTTAATTGCGATACAATCAATGATTACGCTATTGACATTAGCAATCTCATTGATATTGGCAATACGGCTGATTGGAAGATTAACGGCAAGCCTGCGGAGGCTGTCCATCTGTACGGTATGCAGACCGATGGTATTCATCTGCACGTGTATCTTGAAACCGAAAAACTCGTCAGCGGTAAGAGATACAGAATAGAGACTCCTTACGGAACAAGGAGTGTAAGGTTTAGAGAGCAGGACGTGTTCTGCGAATCAATAAAGACCAATCAAGTGGGCTACAGCGCACTATCCACAACGAGATATGCCAATTTTGCCATCTGGTTGGGAACAGGCGGAGGCAAGAAAATCGAAGGAGCGCTTCCCGACTACAGAGTTCTCAATGACAGAGGAAGAGTAGTGACGTCGGGAAAGGTGACAGAGGTTGGAAATGACGAGACTTCGGGCGGTTATGTTTACAGAATAGATTTGTCAAACGTTCCCGAAGGGGGACCCTACAAGATAGCTGTAAACGGCTACGGCAGTTCATATCCGTTTGGCATTGGCGGAGATTTTTCCGACAGATTGGCATTTACCATTTTCAGGGCTCAATACCTGCAACGCTGCGGTTGTCCGATACATGAACCTGATATTAGAAAAAATCCGTGTCACACAATCGTTTACGATGTGAACGGACCCATCGGCGAAGCAAATATTGACGTGGTGGGCGACGAGCCGTCATTCAGAATTTTTGGCGGTTATCATGACGCCGGAGACGCTGACAGACGCGCCTATCATATTTCCAATCCGATTATAAACCTGATGATATACGAAACTTTTCCTGAATATTTCACAGATGGACAGTTTCGCATACCCGGCGATTTCGATGAGAATTTCAATATCCTTAACTACGAAAACGGTATTCCTGACATCATTGACGAGGCGGAATGGGGAACCTTGGTTTGGGAATATTTGCAAAATGATGAAGGCGCTGTTCGTTTCGGCACGGAAACTCGCGGTTATCCCTCTCCATTTGCCGCGCCGCTGGATCTTGACGATAAAAAATACGGAACGGTTAGAGTTGACGACAGGGCAACAAGTCCGTCTGCGGGTCTTTTCATTCACCTTGCAAGGATCATAAAGCCGTACAAACCGCAGAAATCTGCCGAACTTCTCGTAAGAGGCGATAGAGCGTTCAATGCCATTGGCGAAAGAATGGCGCCTCCCGAAAGGCTGTATTACCATATCCAGCGCTATCTTTTGACCCAAGATGAAGCCGACCATGCAGAAGTCAGAAGACTGTACAACATTTCGGGCGTTGATTCTATGAAGCTTCATATTTACATTACGCCGGGTTACTCGCTGAACGACAGAAGATTCGACAATCCTGCATATATCATGTCGTATATTTTGGAAAAGGACGTCCCTACCGATGCTGACATTGTCGCATTTTTCAAAGCAGCCATCAAAGACGCCGCCGATGAGAGTATTGCAGATTTGAGGAAATTTGCTTTCCCCAGAGTTGTGGACCCGAACAACAGAGGTTGGGGACACAGTGTACGCCAGCCACAATATGCAGCAATGCCGCTATTGCATTGGGGGCTTACTAACGATCAGGCTTATTTTGACGCAGCCTCCGAAATGATGGACTACAAATTGGGATTAAACCCGATAGGTATCAGTTTTGTAACGGCATTAGGATTTCATCAGGTACTAAACATTCACGACCGTGAAAGCGTCTACACCAAAGAACTTGGATGGGGCTCAAAACCCGGCATCACTGCCTTTGGCGCTGGGTTGATGCCCAGAGAGAGCGTAAACCGCGCGAATCAAAGAACCAATCCTTCAGTAGTTCCCGATTATGACGTAATGCCCAAAGGACGATTGTTTGCAGACGTAAGAGAGATAATAAACTTTACCGAGTTTACCATCTTTGAGACCATGCACTACGACGCGCTTTACACCATTTTGGCGGGCGGCGGTAGATGGAATGGCGAAAATCCGTTTGAAACAAGGAGATGAAAACTCGGCTCTGCCGATAGATACTTTGCTTAGCGGTATGTCGCTGAAAAACAATCACATCGAACTTGGAAGAAATTCTTCCGAGTTCGATGTTGCTGATTATCACAATGTTTGATTTCGTGAAAAATATACCATAAATTAGTTAATCACTTACGCTATCTGACAACAAATCCTTGTATTTGAGTTCGAATGTAGTAGTAGTTGTAAATCCCACTACGCTGCTCTTTTCTTTATATCTTTTTGGGTATCCATCGCTATCAAAAACGTATTCATATTTTACTGACGAGTTATCGCTTGTTTGTATTTCAGTCACATTGTTCTTGCTGCCCATTCCTGCCTGCCAAAAAAGGTACCATTTTGGAGTTTGGCAACTGTAATACGGCGACTTATTTTTACCGTATTTGTATTCAGTAATTTTTTCAGATATTTCCTCGCCAAATTTCTCTATTCTCGAAACTTTTACAAGATTTCCGTTTTTAATTTGATAAGTTTCTGCAAATGAGCCACTTGACGTTTCTGTTAAAGAACTGACAGGTAATTCATCGCCGTTCAACTCCAGCGTGACTGTACTTGATAAAACAAAAAGATTTGAAACTTGTATGGCGCTAATTATGTTTTCGGTTTTTGTAAATTCCCACGTTATTGTTAAAATATCTTCGGGATTAATGAAAGACTCACTCACTGTTTTCACCAAATCGCTACCGCTGTACGTAAATGTTTCCAAAACTAATAGATCATTTTCTTCGTTGTACGTGGACATCGTTAAAATCCGATTTTTATCGTCGTACTTAAATTTTGTGTAAAATTTACTTCCAATAACAATGGTTTCCAAAAGCTTTTCTTTACCGTTACTTTCCTTTTCACACGAAGTCAATGCAGACAATATTGTTGCGACAATTATTACTAAATTTAAAAATGATTTTTTCATTCTAATTTTTTGATTATATTTACATAACGTTAAAAAATAACACACCAATCCCTTGCAAACTTTTTTTGAGTTCGCAACAAGACGGAACTTTCCCTGTCACCCTATTATACGTAAAAAAACGAAAAAGGTTGCGTTTTAGGTATTTTTACCCAAAACGGGCGCATTTTAAATAAATTTTGCATTGCGTTCGCAATTCGCTAACTAAAAAAAATTTCAATTCCCGTGTAACAATTTTGCTTTTTATTCGTCTTCATATTGAATAACGATTTAGAAAAAGTCGGGGCAAAAAAAGTAAGTGAATGAATAATAACGTATTTAACAAATTAATGACAAATCTGAGGCCAAAGCTGTATCGCTTTGCCCTGACTTATACAAGCCGGACGGACGAAGCCGAAGATATTGTTCAGGAAGTTGGAATGAAATTGTGGGAACGGCGCGCAGAGCTTGCCGCAGTTCGCAACGTAGAAGCCTACGCCATGAGCTCGGTGCGCAACCTTTGCCTCGACTATGCGCGCTCGCACCACAATAGAACGGAAGAATTGATTGAAGCTTACGATACCGCACACGAACAAACGCCGTATAAAAGCCTTGAACAAGCCGACATGGCGGCGTTTGTAAGGCGGTTAATAGAAAAATTGCCCGAACAGCAAAAGATGGTAATACGTCTGCGCGACATCGAAGGCTACGAATTAGATGAAATTGCCGAAATCCTCGAGATGAACGAGGGAGCGGTACGCACAAATCTGTCGCGTGCAAGGCAAAAGATACGTGATGAACTTTTAAAACATGATAATAAATAAAAAGTATGAACGAACAAAAAGTAAACGAACTGCTCCGGCGATATTTTGAAGGAGCAACGTCATTGGACGAAGAACGCGACTTGCAAAGGTATTTTGCAGGAAGCGAGATACATGCCTCTTTGGAAACGTATCGCCCGATGTTCACATTCTTTGCCGAAGAACGCGCCGTAGAGCCGCCGGCGAAAAAAGCGAAAACAAGCAAAATAAGCCTGTATGCGTCAATCATTACAGGAATAGCGGCATGTATCGCAATACTGTTCATGGCGGGCTTTCCAAAGATGAAACCCGACAATTACGTCTATTTCGTGGACGGACAGCGGATTTACGATGAAACCGCTGCGCTTGAGTTAGCCGAAAATAAATTGCAGTTGTTGGCGGCTTCAATGCAAACAGCGAAAAACAGCATGGCGGCTTTCGACATATTGCACGAAACGGGGCAATCGCTTCAACAGTTAAGTAAAATTTCGGAAGCTTTTCAACAAGTAGAAAACAAATTAGATGTGTTTAGAATTGGAAATTAAGAGTTTAAGAATAAAAAATAATTTTAATAATAAATAAATTAATGTAATATGAAAATAATAGTTAAAATTTTAGCAATCAGCATTTTGATATGTACGCCTTTTGGGGCGTATGGACAAAGGGAATCTGAAGATCCTGTTATCAGAATATTTAACAGGTACGAGGAGCGCGAGGGCGTTGAATCCATAACTATTTCGCCGGCTTTGCTGGGCTTAATGCGAAATGGAAGGACTAACGATACCAAGACTCAAGAGTTGATTTCAAGGATCAACGGTTTGCGTATCCTTACAATCAGCGATGGTACCGGCGGCAGAGGGCGCGCCAATCGCGAAGCGCTCACAGCCGAGTTGCAGACGGCAGTGAGAAGCGATTTCGAGGAAATAATGATGGTAAGAAACGCAGGCGAACGCGTAGAACTGTACGTGAGAAACAAAGACGGCAGAGGTGCGTTGCTTTTTATCACATCATCGTCTAATTCTCTAACGGTAATGCACCTTGCAGGCACAATAGACAAAACCCTGATTGACGCGGTTATGAACGGCGAAATAGGGATTTCGAGGTAGGTTTTTCAGTTTTCAGTTTTTAGTAATAGTTTAATAGTTAATAATTTAATATAATAGTAAGATGAAAAAGATAATAATAATTTTAGGAATAGTTTGCATATCGGCAAGCGCAATAGCCCAGAGAGCCGTGCGTATCGGCAATATGGAAATCATGGTCAGAATGCAGGATCAGGACACTACGATGCAGGTAAACATCTTGGACGACCCCTGTCCGCCATGTCCTCCCGACAACGTAACAGAGCAAAGGACTCAAAGTACATTCAGAAGGTATCATTACTCGTCAACCTTTGGT
>Ga0099364_10000895_pt2 | contig 29612 bp, 11 predicted proteins | sample TergutTh196P3_FD_73070 | JGI IMG/M metagenome (GOLD analysis project Ga0099364, IMG submission 73070) | Microcerotermes parvus P3 segment gut microbial communities from Pointe-Noire, Republic of the Congo - Th196 P3 | ecosystem: Host-associated > Arthropoda: Insects > Digestive system > Gut ...
GTGTACCAGGGGGAGCCGCAGGCGACGGTATTGCGGAAATTGGTCGATGGCGAGTTGGTGGCGCAGTGCAACATTGCCGACATGGGCAAGGTGGATGTGCGGGCAATGTCAACGCTCGGCAAGTTTCAGCAGGATTTAGTTACGGGCTTGGGTGACAATTTTGGCCGAATCGCACTGGCTCAAGAGTATGAGGACAAACGGGGATACAAGGTGTACAAAGTAATCCTCGATGGAATGGTCGATGATCTTTCGCTGCGATGGATTTATCACCTGATCACGGACACGGATGGAACGCAGTCGATTGTCGTGTTTGTGGTCGAGGCCGCTATGCTTGACCAGTTTGCCAATACGGACGATGTGTTGTTGGAAACATACCGCATGGGCCGATAATACGGCAAAAAGAGCCGGGGACGAAGTCGCTTGCGGCGTAGTCCCCGGGATGCCGCTTACATCTTCAATATCCGCGACAACTCATCGACGGCCGTCTCGCCTTTGAGCAATAACCGAATGCCTTCATGCAGGAACGTCGGTTGCCCCTCTTGATTGAATTGCTGCCGAATCGCTGCATTGTCCGCCTTGGATAACAGCAACGTCTTGACGGTATCGGATACGAGCAAAAACTCAAACAACGCAGTCCGTCCGAAATAGCCGACGCCGTGACATTTATGACAGACTCCCCGTTTCGCCTCCTCATTTGGCGGCAACGGGGTCCGCTTGCGGTAAAGTTGCTTGACCTGCTCTGGATTCAGCCTCAACTGCTGCAAGACTTTCGGGTCCGGTTCATAGGCTTCCTTGCATTCCGTGCAAAGCAGGCGAATCAGCCGCTGGCAAATGACTGCATTGATATGCGGAACAATCTGCGTCGCGGGATAATCGACCGACAAAAACTGCTTCAACGTTTCGATCCCGTCTTTGGCACGCAGCATCGTGATGAAGAGCCTATCGTCGTGCAACAAGGCTTCGCAAGCGGTTTTAATCGTGTCGGGCGAGGACATATCCCGAACGAATATCGTCGAAATCCCCCGGAACAGCAAATCCGCAAGCGGTTTCATCGGAACTTCCCCCTTGCTGGAGTCGTACAGGCCGGAAATCACGTTTTCGATCGGCTCACCGGCTCCGTTGACGTCCTCGACGTTGGCGACGTCCTTTGTAAAACGGTCGCAGGCTTTGGAATAAACCGCCATCGTGCTTCGCAATCCGTTGGTTGGCGGAGCGGAAACCAACACGATTCCCCTTTTCCCGTTGATATGAGCCAGCAATGCCGGCTGCACTTCCTCGCGGACGCCGATTTCGCCGAGCGTTTTGAACGGGATGGTCTGCGAATGGAGTTGGATGATTGCCGCTTCGCCCGTCGTAGTTCCTTGGGAGATGTAATCCGCGTCAAATTTTTTCGGTTTGACTTTTTTCTTGGCCGTCCCGTGAATAATTCGGATTTGTCCGGCCTGCTTGGAACGTCTGTCTTCGGGATTGGCCCCGATGAGTTTTTTGGCGGCTTCCTGCATTTCTTCGTAGATGTCCTTTTCTCGTGTGCGTCCGAGTTTTCGCGGGACGGGAACGAGTTCGAGCCAGGCTCCATCAACCAGGTGCCAAATTTTGGTGTGTTCCGTCGAAAAATCGAACCGCACGGCAGTCGCTCTGCTTTCGATGGCGTCGTAGATGTGTTCGCGGAGCAGATTGTATCCCGGCGCATTTCTCGCGAGGATCAGGCGTCCCTGGAGTGTGAGGTGATCAGCACCTTTTTCAAGCGGTTCGAGTTCAAGCGGCGGGCCGCCGGAGTAAACGGTTCTCGGGCCGTGGTGTACTTTGATCCCGATTTTTCCCACCGAAACCGCAAAGAGATACCAAAGGTGTTCCGGTGTGAGTACCTGATCGCCCGGCGGCAATGACCGATTGCGGCCGATGACATAAGCCAGCGAGGGGACAAAGCATATGAGGGCGGTCAGCGAAATGGCAAGCCAAAAGATGGGAATGAAGAAAATCGCAGTTCCGCCGATGCCGTACATCAGGAGGTAGACAAAGTTGAATTTTTCACGGTTTTCTTTGCGGAGTCGTTCTTGGTCGGCATTGATCCAACTGGCAGTACCTACCCAAAACAGGAAGAGGAAGATGTAAAGGGAGAGTTTGATGGGGCTGAAATATCCGCCGGGCCCCAACCAACCGCCGTTTCGGAAGAGTTTGTCGGAAATCTCCTGCAGTTCGGGATCTTTGCCTGTATCTTGGGCTCCCTGCGCGAAACATTCCTGTCCGGTGAGAGAAAACAGCACCAGAACACAGAGGACGAGCAGAAATACCGACGGAAAGGCCGAAAACTTGCAACGGGAAAGCAGGAAATTCATTTAATTTGCACAACGAAGGGCAGTACCGAACGCCGGAGTGCGATTATTCTAACGCAAGAGGGGTTCGGTTTCAATCCCCCGGGGAATTGACGCAGGCAACCAAAGGTAGGCAGTCGACCGCCGGGCGACTGCGTCGGCGATAGCCGACTGGAAGGCTCTAATGTGCGGAGTACCGCCCGTTGCCGCCCGGCGGTCGGCAACCTACCTATCGTGAAACGTGCGGTCTACCCGGGGGGGCCGCAATAGCCTTGCCAACGGGCCTAAAATACGGGACAATGGTATGACGCAAATGCAAATAACGACGGTTGGTTAACGCAATTTTGCCATGCAAAACACAAACAATATGATACACGACATCGGGAAACTCTATATCGGGATCGACGTCGGCGGGACAAAAATCCAAACTTCGCTCATTACCGAAGCAGGAGTCGTCCTCGCAAGCCATCGCCAGGAAACCCCCCGAAAATGCGATGTCGATGTTACGCTCAATGCCCTTGAGGCCTCCATCAAAGCCCTCCTCCTCGCACAACACCTGCAAATCCAGGACCTGTCCGGTATCGGCCTCGCCGTGCCGGGTACGGTCCAGCAAGAAGCCGGTCTCGTCGTCGATACGCCGAATATGAACCTTTCCGGCGTTGACATCGGCTCCTATATGAAGACCCGATTCGATGTCCCCATCGCGGTTGGGAATGACTGCAATCTCGGCACGCTCGGCGAATGTTGGCTCGGCAGCGGCCGAAATGCCGAATCCTGCGTCGGTATCTTCATCGGCACCGGAATCGGAGCGGGAGTCGTGATTGGCAACACCATTGTATGCGGAGCGGGCCAGGCCGCCGGCGAAATTGGACACATTATCGTGCAAACTCCCGTCGAGGATTACCGCTCGCAACTGCAACGCAAAAACAAAAGAGAGGAAAAACTGCTCTTGCCGACCGGTTTGCCGCCGAAAGGCTCGCCGCCAAAGAACCTGCCCCGATGCGGCTGCGGAAATTACGGATGCTTGGAGTCGTTGGCCAGCCGGACGGCCATCGAGCGGTATATTCGGGATGCACTCAAAGACGGCGAAAAGTCGATTATCAAAGAATTGAACGGCGATTCGCTCGAAGTCATCAAAAGCGGTTCGCTGGCCAAGGCTCTCAAAGCGAACGATAAGGTCGTGATGTCCGGGATGCGTTATGCTTCTCAAATGATCGGATATGCCTGTTTGACGGTTCGGCATATGCTTGACCCTGAAGTCATTGTGCTTGGCGGCGGCGTGATGGAAGCGTGTCAACGGTTTATGATGCCGATTATTGAGGGAATCGTCGTTAATGACCGATTGCAGGTTGCACCGAGCAATCGCCGGATTCTGCTTTCGTCTTTGGGCGACAATGCTGTTGTTTTGGGAGCGGTCGCGTTGGTTCGGAGTATTAACGGCAGTAATCCGTTGCAGAAAAAGACGCGTCGGGCGATTCCGAAGTATCCGACATTGCGTTTGATGGCGGAAAATGTTGTTCACATAGCGGATAAGCCGTATTCGGAAGACTTTTTTCTGGTATCGGATGGTTCGATTTTGCCGCGTAAGAAGTTACCCAAAAAGGATACGGATGGATTTCGTTTCAAGGATATAGAGCGAGCGACGCAGGGCGGGGTTGATCTTTTGATTCTCGTATCGCCGAAGGCGGGCGAGTTGGCGTTATCGGGCAAGTGTCGGGAGTATTTGTATCGTCGCAACATTGATTATCGCATTTTGCCGTTGGAAGAGGGCGTCAAGTTATACAATTCGTCGGCAACGCGGCGAGCCGCCGTGGTGCATTTTGCCGTATCACCGAAAGAGTCGTAGGAGCAGGTGCCCTGTCCTTCCGGCTTTTGCCGGAATGACGGGCGGACGAACCGTTTCCGAACAAGTCTAATATACCGATTCTGCCTTCGGCCAAGTCCGTAATCGCTAATCTTTCCGCAGTTTTCCTGCTTTCTCCTCCAATTTCATTCGATTATAATGGATACGTCGACCTGTCTTGCGCAAATTAACAATGATCCGGCTCGCACTCCTCGCCCTGCTCGGAATCAGCGTTTGGCTCAATACGCCCAACGCCAACGCTCAAGATTCGCCCACTCCCCCAGAAAGAACCGAACGCCATGATACCCTTATCCGGCAAACTCCCCTGGATGTCATCTATCTGACCGATCCCGACGGCAATCCCTTCTTCAAATTGCCCGGCGGTTGGACTCTCGACGATATGGATAAGTTCTACGACTTCTTCCTGCAAGAACAAAGAAGTCCCGTCCCGACTTTCATTATCCGCAACGTCCACGCCACCGGAAAAGTCGGCGAACATTTTGTCGAAGTCGATGTCCAAATCGACCTTTCAACATCAACGCACCAGCCCGTCCGCGTGCCCCTCGGATTCAAAGAAGGCATCCTGCCGAGCCGCAATCAATCGGCCTCCCCGCCCTTCCGGTACACAGGCACCGGCTCCGCCGAAATTACCGTCGAAGATGGACAATACATCGCAATCGTCATTCCGCAATCGCAATCCGCCGATGAATCCAGACCGGACGCCAACCAACGGCACACCCTGTCGCTCGCGTTTTGGATTCCCTATTCCCCGCACAACGGCGGCGCGCATCGCCTTGCCGTGTCCTTCCCGCAATCCAATACTTCCCGATTCCTGCTCGAAGTCCCCCTCCAAAACGTCGATGCTTCCGTATCCCGCGGCCTGCTCATCGGCAACCAAAACCATGCGGAACAGCAATCAACGCTTTTAACCATCCAAGGCCTGCGGACGGATACCGAAATCATTTGGGGCAGGCGCAAAGCCGAAATCGTCGATGATAGGCCGGTGCTCAACGTTGCCCGGGCATCGCTCAATGTCCGCCTTGATGCCCGAAGTGCTATTTATGAAGCCGAATTACCCGTCAGCAGCGAAACCGGAAACTTCGATCTGCTGCGAGTCCGTATTCCGCAAGGCAGCGTGCTGGATCGGGACATTAGCGATCAGTACGCCGCCGTCAACGAATACACGATTGAAGATGTCGATGAGACATCGACTGTTACGATCCGGCTTCAGCAGGCAACGACGGGGCCCGTCTTCTTGCGGTTAAGAGCCATTCAACATTTTGAAGCGGATAGACCCGATTTCACGCGGGTTCTGGAAGGCTTTGAAGTGCTCGGGGCGGAACGCCAGTCGGGAATCTTGACCATATCGGTTTCGCCTGCCGAAATGAACACGCATTGGGAGCCGATTCGCGGAATCCGCCGTGCGGAAACAGTTACTCCAACGACGGCAACGACAACCGCACCGCCCCCGACAGCATCGGCATCGGCATCAACTACGGTCGGTGAAAACCGGTTTGAATTCATCTCGCAGCCCTTTTCGCTCCGTGTGCGGGCAACGTTGCCGAGAACGCTCATCAACGTCAGACCTGAATACCGATTCCGAATCAGCAAGGGAGCGATCGCAATGGATGCGCGACTCTCCTATACGGTCAGCGGTTCCAGAACGCAAAACCTCTACATACACTTGGGCGACTCGCGTTGGAGTTACGATTTTTCGATGTCCAATCACGTCGATACTTCCCGAATCGAATTAGACGCGTCGGGCTTAATGATGATTCCGCTGCGTAATCCGATGGAAGGAACGTTCGAGATCGACTTTCAAGCCCGTCGTTCGATTCCCGTGGAAGACGAGCAAGTTCATCGCATTGCGTTACCGATTCCGCAGCCGCAAGTTTCGTGGAGCGAGTCTGCGCCTGTTGTGATTATCCCGGATAACAATGTTGAGATTTTGCCGATTGATGAATCCTACTCGGCATCATCCGAACAGCGGACGCGCGGGCTATCCCGACAGACTCGGCGAACGACGATGTCGCTGCTTCGTGTTGACCTGACGGAATTGCAGCAAGAGCCGTTTTATTACAGGGCGGAACTACCCGATGCGGAATTCGTTGCCGATGTTACATTCCGCCAGCAACGAGTTACGGCAACCATGCAAACGGATGTCCGCTTGCTTGAGGAACACAATCAAGTAACGCAGCACATTCAATATCATGCAGATTTCGCGATGCTTGACCGGCTCTACTTTCTGATCCCGAGAGCATTAGAAATCAGCGGCAGTATTCAAGTCAGTTTGGGCAATCAACCGTTGGTGCTCCGCGATGCACTAACCCGGCCTTGGGAAAATATATCCGACAATAGAATACCGGATAACTGGGTGCAAAAGATGATTCTCTTGCCCGAACCACGATTCCAACTGCAATTAACATTCCAATATGCACCGACGCCGCTTTCCGTGTCGCATGAAGCGACTGTTCCGTTTGCGCTTGCCCTAATTAACCCCGTCGATGTGCCGGTTACAAATCATAGCATACATTTCTTCACGCCGCCGGGCTATCGCCTGGAATTGCAAAACGAATCCAGAATGCTTTGGGAACAATCCAGGGAACCGCGTCATTTTTATCCGAATGTGATGCAAAACACGATGGAAGAAGTATTCCGTTCGTTGCAATCAACAACGAATCCAACGCCGCCGAACAGGATTGCTCTCTTCGTTTCGTCTGCCGAAACAAACATAGCGGGAACGACCATTGTAAAACGCGCTTGGCTGCAAACTTGGTTGACCGGAACATTTCGGCGAGACCTGGCAACGTATATTTTGCGGAGTACGGATGATTCGATTGACATTCAACTTCCGCCGGATGCAACGCGCGACCATCGGGTGATTGTGCGCATTGACCAGCAGCAAATTCAGCCGAACATTTCGCCGACCGGGATACTCACCATCCCGATTGTTCCCGAACAACATAACATGCCGATCGAAGTGAGCATTGACTATCGGTATACATTTGAAACGTCGAGTATCAGCGTACCGATTATTCTTCCGTCGTTTGCACCGGAAACTTCGGTGCAATACCAATTTTGGCAAATTATACTTTCCCGCAATAAACACATCGTCGGATACCCCGCCGGTTGGACGCTTGAATATGATTGGGCATGGAACGGTTTGTTTTGGTGGCGGATTCCTTCAATTCGGAAAACGGATATTGGATTCGACAGCAGTACCATCAGCGCAGAACCAACGCTTTCCGAATCCAGTCAATATGTATTTAGTCATATTCAACCGCCGTCCTATGCAACGCTTTATATTGTTGACCGTTCGTTGATTATACTAGGTTCCAGCGCGCTTGCATTGATTGTGGGCTTAATGTTAATCTATGTTCCGCAGTCCCGATATACAGGTTCGCTCTTCGCCCTGATCATCGCGTCGGTTGCCGTATTATCCTACCAACCGTCGATGGTACTTTTAATGCTGCAAGCCGCAACGTTTGGCGTATTTTTAGCATTAGGTGCAGGATATGTATACCGGATACTCCACCGTCAAGACCGCTGGGTTCCGCCTGCGTTGCCGATTGTCGATGACATACCGCAATCGTATTCGGTATCCGCCGCACCATCGCAAACAGTGTATGAAGTGATTATGGATGAAGAGTCCGCCAGCAAGTTGGCTGATATTGCTCCGCCGGAAAATAGTTAATACAAACACAGAGCCCGTGGCGTAAGTCAGGGAACCCCATGAAACAGCATGAGCATCAAATCAGAATTCCATTAAACCTTCGGCAACGCATTTGCCGAGGGGGAATCGTTTTATGCGCGTTGATTGCATTGATTGCGTTGCTATTTCCGGCAACTCTCTTTGCCAGCGAAGAAAATGTCGTTGAATACCGTCGCTGGTTCATTCCATTGGAAAAAATCGGACTGTTTGCGGGCGAACGGTCCCTTCAAATAGACCGACATTGGTTTGAATCTCAACTCGAACGCTTAACGCAACGTGCCGAACAGCAAAACGGCAACCAGCCCGGCCTTTCAAATATCGTATTGAAAGCAAAATTAGAAGGCCGACAACTTGTTTCCGGCGAAGGGCGTTTTACATTGCATTCCCGTACTGCACGAAGTAGTTCTATACTACTTGAACCTTTAACATTGCCCTTGCATTCTTTGCATTGGTCCGATGGAAGCGAAGCGATATTGTTTTACGAAAAAGATTCCGGCCAGCGTCTCTTGATTCCTGCAGGCTTGCAGTCAAGAGACCAACTCCAATTTCAATGGTCGCTGCAAAGCCGAAAGGAAAATCGCAATGAAATTGTTTTTGATATAGAACTTCCGCCGTGCCTTAACATTGAATTGCAAATTGAACTTCCTGCATCGCAGATATTAACATCTTCTGCCGGTCTTGTATTACCCGGCGAAGTCGATACCGATACGGAATTGCGTACTTGGCAAGTTTTGTTAGGGCATCATTCGCAAACAACGCTTTCGATTGCGGAAGATCGAACATTAACATCGGCTAATCATGATTTAGCAATCCAACAAGTTATTACGTACACGATCGGCCAAGTAGGATTGGAAGCAACAACGCGTGTTATATTTGATAGCGTTGCTCGGCGGCCCGATGAATTGCTATTAGAATTGGAAATGCCGTTGCGTCCCGTTGATATTATGTACGGCGATCAACCTGCCCCCTGGACGCGTTCTGCTATATCGCCGGATATTACCGAAGTGCGCGTTGATCTTTCTGCGTTTTCCGATGATGAACGGCAAGAATTGTCAATCCGCTCATTGGGGCCGCTTTTAGAAAATCAACGTTGGACGCTTCCGCGAATCCGTGTAACATCGCCTGATGTTTTTTGGCTCGAAACACGCTGCGGTGTAAGTATCTACGATCCGCTTCGCGCACGCAATATCATACCTCATCAAGCCGCACAGGTTCCGACTCGTGCAAACACCGTCGTTGATTGGACTCTGCGAGAATTGTATGTGTTCCAGTTTTTTCAAGATGATGCGCAAATTGAACTCGAAGTTTTTCATTCGATTCCGCAAATTGCAGTAAACAGTGCGGTACAAGTTGATTGGCGGGATAATGAAATTCGCAGTACCGTTTATCTTGAATGTAGTATCACGGAAGGCCAACGGTTTACGCTCAACTTTCCCATTTCAGAAAATTGGCTCATTGATTCGGTAACAACTTATTCCCCTAGTTTGCTGCCCGGCGAAACCGATTCCATCTTTTCATGGAATATACTAAGAGATGAATCCGATCAAACATCGCAAACACTTTCGGTGCAGTTGAATACTCCTCTGCATGCGCAAAGAAGTTTGATATTGCAATTATCATGCCGTTTTATCCATTCTCTGCAAAACCAATTTCGGCTTGCGGAATTATCTCCGATTGTATTAACGCCGCGAAGTACGGAACGGCATTATGCGGCAATACGGCATGATTTAACGTATCATTCGCTCAAGGCAAGTCAGAGCGCATCGGCATTCGATATTGCATCCGTGGTATTCGGCATCAATCAGTTGCCGATGTCGGGAAACATCTATCCGCTCAATACTCGCACGCAAGATATACATTTTGAATTGGAAAGAACCAGACCAAATTATACCGCCGATGTTGCCGCAAACATCTATATCGACCATGCCGGATTGATGCCGACGTTTCGCATTCGATATACGCCGATTGATACTTCGATCAGCCGTGTTTTTGTATATTTTACACCATTTAGAGACGACAACCAAACAACCGTTTGGGATTGGTCATTAAGCGGAACTACGGACACATTGCGTCCGCTTCGTGCAAGACAAATTTCGCCGACGGAATTGCGGTCGATGCTGTCAGTAGCCGAACAACAAAATTGGAATGAAGATTTATACCGCGGCGAAATTTGGGAAATACGATTCGATGAATTGCAAACAGCACCGTTTGAACTTGTTGCAGTATCATTGCTTCCGCTTGCGGATTCGATGGCGATTCCGCTTGCGGTCATCCCGTTGGCTTCATCGCAGCGAGGCGAAATAACAATCACATCGCCGCAACGATTTAATTATCGAATTGTCAACGCACGGTTTGATTCGATTCCGATTGCTCCGCCTGCTTGGGATAGTTATCAACAAGTTCGGGCTGCATTCCGCTATGAGCCGTTGTTGGAATTACGCCGTTCGCAACACGCACCGTTGTCGTTGCAACTACGAACTCCAGAAGAACAAGTAGATACCGCCTGGGTTTGGTCGTTGCGACTTGATTCATATCACGAACCAGAGGGTATGGTTCGCAATAGAGCATTGTTTCTTGTTGAAAATCAAGGTCAGGATACCTTGCAAATTACACTTCCCCGAAGTATTGAACCAAGCGATGTGTCTGCGATTTGGCAGGATTCGCAACAGATTGCTTGGCATTACAACGAAGAGCAAAACACAGTAGATGTTGACTTGCCGATTGGTCAACGTTTCGTTTCGATTTCCGTCGAATACTTGCATCAAGATATACCGTTGGTTCAACAGCGTCGATTGCGTCCGCAATATCCATCGGCAAACATTCCGATACTTTCCGGCAGTTGGGTTGCTTGGTTTCCGCCGGAATTTGACATTAGCCTTCGCCGAACGGCCGTCGATACACTCTATGAAGCAGCAAACAACGCTTCCGCTTCTAAAGCGTTGGAATACTTGTTAGCCGGCACATACCAAAGATTTTTTTGGTCGGAATGGGATCGCGCATTTAATGCCAAACAACGCAGACTCGAAGCCGAAACAGCATCGCAATACTTCTTCGAGGAAATCGTTGCCGTATTGCAAAGCGATGTGATTACAACGTGCGGCGGATTGGTCGGCAACGAAAAAATTCTCACTGCCGTTCGGTCGCGGTTAGCCGATGAAACAAAACGGGCCGTTGCAAGTATTGAAATAAAACTACTTATCGACAGACAAGCGTTAACATTTCTCGGTATCACACCGGCAACACCGATTGAGAGTATTGGAAGCATTACGAATCGTAATGTTCGGGAAAGACTTTTTGAACAAGCCGGTTTGGTTCTTCTTGTATCAACCAACACGCGGGCCGACGGGATTAAAGAATATGTATTTGCCCTAACAACTCCGATGATGCTTTCGTTTGATCGGCAATTTCAACCGATGCCGGCGGGGCATAGTGTTCGAGTTGTTCCGTTTGAGTTTTTTGAATCCGCCAGCGAATCTTCGGCAGATTGGATTACTTCGCAACAATGGATTCAAGAACCAACGCTTTTCTCCATCCCTTGGTCGGTCTCCACGCAAGTGATACAAGGAACCGCATTAACATCGGATTGGAATGCGTATGAGTTGCCGATCAATGCGGAATTGCCGCTCTACATCGTGCATCGGCAAAAAGTTTTTTCATTGCAATGGCTCGCGTTTTTATCCGTCCTTTTATTAACTTGGCGCAAGCCCCTTGCTTCGCCTATACTACTTATTGTGTTGTTGGTTGTGTTTGAATTGGTTGCCCGAGCAGTTGCTCCATGTTATATCGGAATACCAAGCGGTGCATTTCTCGGTGCGATCGTTTCGCTGGCCTTCGTGTTGATACGTTCCTATAAAGTTACCAAAAAAAACTTGCCGGACTACCGAGATAAAAATGATTCCACGGAATGTTCCGCATCGTTCGTTCAAACACCCTTGTTAGTTCGGCACGCTTTGTTGTTCGCGATACTACTGGGACTATGCGGTTCTTCTTTTGCCCAAGAACCGTATCGTGTTGTGTATCCTATTGATTCGGAAGGACAACATGTTGGCAACCATGTTTTTCTGCCGTTAGAATTTTTGCGTTTATTGTCGCAAGATAGAAGACCGGATGATTCCGCAACATTACATTCCTCGCGTTGGCATCTCACCAAAGCGGTCTATCAAGGTTCGCTCGTTCGTTCTACGTCGGGATACTTAGAATGTGCAGAAGATTTTGTGGCGGTCTATGACATCTATCTTGATTCAACCGACGCGACAGTGATATTGCCCAACTTGCCTTACATACCGGAAAGTTTTTTTTGGAATGACCAGCCGATTCATCCTATCCTGACCGATGAAGCAACGAACGGAACGCTGATGTTTTTAATCGAAAATGAAACACCCGGCATGCATACATTGGAAATTGGATTGTCGCCGAGAACCATGTTACGCAATGACGGCGAAACATTTCAGATTGATTTCGCAATACCGCAAGTTCCTCATTCAACGCTATCGCTCAACGTTCCTTCCGATATTGCAACGATCAACGTTCATCATGCGATGGGAGCGGTCACGCCGAATAGTATCGAATCGCCGGTTGTTCATGCGGAATTAGGATTGATCGAACAACTCTCCTTCTCTTGGGTTGACGGAACGAATCAAAACGGAACATCAACGAGCGAAGTAGAACAATTTCTTTGGATGAGAGCAAAGCCGTTGCAAGTTGAACTCGAAATGATGTATCGTTTTCGCATTGATGGGCAAGTTCAATCGCTGTCCATTCAAACCGAACCGCGTTGGTTCCGTTCAGGACAATTTCGCTGCGATGAGCATCCGATTGTTTCGCAGTCGCACACAACGCCGGAGCAACAATCGTTTAACGGCCCCTATACTATATCGCATCTTGAATTTCAATCGCCGGTATCTGGCACGATCACATTGCGTGCAGATTTTATGCTTCTTGATTTTAATGACATTGGATTTAACGGTATCGGCAATGTTCGCCTTCCTGAATTTCAAGCATTGCAATCTCAAATTACAAGGTCTATGCTTGCGGTATCAGCCGATCCTTCGCTGGAGTTGATCTTGCCGATTGAAGGACGAAGTAGCGGATTTGATACGGCTTGGTATCGAACGCCGACAATCGCGGCACCGCTTTTTGGAACCAATCCCATTTGGGAAATGGCGGCAAGAGAATTTGCGGCAAGACGAGATGATGCTTCCAGAGAAAGTCCCGAGGCGGCATTCGATTTAATGCAAACGGAATCTGATTGGACGTTAAATATCCGAGCCAAAAAAATAATCCCGGAAGTTGATGTTACGCAGTCGATACAATTTGATTCGAGCGAATCGCGAATCAATGTTTTTGGTGCATTCACGGCATCCGCTCATGTTTTTCGGCAACAATTTTCAACGGATCGGCCGATTCAAATCGCGTCCATCGAAGTCCGCGATGCTCAAGATGAATTGCTTGATTCGCGGTATCAACAAATTTCAGAAAAACAATATCTTATCGTTTTTAAGAATCATGTTGCAGGTCAATATACCATCGCAATACGCGGTGCATTTGATACAAATATGCAGGAAGCCGAAATGCAGGAAGAAATCGCATTGCAGACGGTTCCGACATTAACATTTGATGATGTACGCACGAACAATCATTCGCTTTATTTTTTCAGAACGCCGGACGTCATTGCCGAAGTATCTGCAACGGAGTATACGGCATGGTCAAGGTCGAATATAACTCCCGTCGCGCCGGCAACATTTATACAGCCAATTCCATTGGATACTTGGCTCAAAGAAGAGTTGCCGGAATCTACTTTGCCGGAAACAACAAACAGCAAAGCATTACACTACTTCGTTTTTGCCAATCGGCCAACGGTTCATAGCACGACCGAGTTGGTCTTGCAAGATGATTCCGAAGGTCGATGGACGATGTTCGTTGATTTCAACGCGAACATAACCGGCGGCGAATTACGCAACATCTCATTCCGCTGGGATGAACGTTGCGGAATCATTCAATCGGTAGAGCCTGCTGCAAGTTATTCGCTGGAACAAATCGGCGGCCAGCAAATTTTGACGATATTGCCGACCGATGCGATGAAAGGTGAAACACAATTCAACCTGAATGTTTCATTAAATACAGCCGGGAGAAATATCGCGCTGCCCAATGTGTTTCCGCTTGATCGAAACATCTATCAACTCGAATCGGAAATTTTTGTCGAGTTGCCGAATCGACAAGGCAATGAAATGATTCATTGGGAACGCAGCATGTTGGAGCCGATTGTTTCGGAATCCGGTGAAGAAGACTCGCTTTCTCGATATAGAGCATTGGATACGAACTTTGCGGCGGCAATCAGCCAAGTCGAATCACGCTTGACCGCTTTGTTTTACGATATAGGTTTTTTAATCAATCGCGATGGGACGATCATCGGCAGCGTAACCGTTGATTTGAGGAATCAAGGGCAAGATCATTGTATCGTTCAAATGCCGCCGGGATATTCGCTGATTCAAATCGCGTCGGCAGGCTCGATATTAGGACATACTCGGCTTGAAGACGAACAACGCTTTCATATTAACATTGGAACAAGCGATTATCCGCAACGGCTAAATATCCTGTTTCGTGCGCCGCGAACGCCCATGCTGCGAACTTGGGATCGGAAAACCGTTTTGTCGGCATTGCACTTTCCCGTTTTGGAAGGCGTGATCGTTCAGGATACCATTTGGACGGTTGCTTTTGGAGGCAATGTTCCCGAATTAAAAGTAGAATCCATGTGGGATGCAAGCGGCGTGAACAATTTACATGAACATGTTCCGCTTTCGGGAACGGATGCAGCACTTTCTTTGATCGGGCTTAACCTGATTCGCGAACATAATTTGCTTCGGATATTGAATGCAATTCCGTCGGGCAGGCCGGAAGAGATGCGGCGTTGGTTTTTGCATTGGTCGGCAGAATGGGATACCGTCGCGGATAAAGTTGATTTTCAAGTTTCGCATTTGCCGTTGACATTGCAAAATGTCCGGCCGAGTTTAATCGTTCGTCCCGCGGGTTTGGCCGATGAAAGCGAAGATATGACGGGCATTGTGCGTCCATTTTTGGAAACGATCAGTGCGAATGCGCGTGAGGCGTTGCGGTCGCGAAAAGAGCAAACGGTCGGCGAAAAATTCGGAACCGTGATGGATTCGGTCTCGAGGCAAACAGCACCGGTTTTGAATTCGCAGGTTTATTGGCAGGGTCGGCTTTCGGAAGAAATGCGTTATCTTTTTGGAGCGGAGGAAGGGAGCATTCAGACAATACTGTTGACATCGAATCCGAGCGAGGGGAATTGGGCGGATTGGGTATCGTCGCATATCTTGCTTTGGGTTATATTAGGGTTATTGCTTCCGATCTTCGTATTATCCCTGGTTCGCTGGGTGTATCTTGCGGAATTATGGTATCAATTTCCGCATTTTTGGGGGATGTGTTTTGGCGTATTGCTTTGGACATTTTTGCCGGAAAGTTTTATCGGCATCCTGGTCATTCTGTTGACGGTATTGTCGTTTTTCCGCCCGTCCTGGCCCCGCCATCGTACAGCGGCAAGACCGTTTTGAGGGATTCCCGGCCCACACGGCGGGATTCCGAGGGGAATTCCGCGGGGGATTCCCTGGACTGGCCCGCTCTTTTGCTCCCTTTACCAAACACGGACAATAGTGTAGAATACCCAGTCCCGGCATTCGGAAAAATGAGTACATCCGTATCAAATTCGTCCAGTACAAGCAGGACCGTCCAGCCTAAACCGTTTTTATATGAGTCAAGACCCGTCTAACTCCGCCATATTTATCGGCGTAAATTTGACATCCGACAATGTTCATACCGTTGCCGTTACCGAACATGGCGCAGTCGTTGCCGAGTCCACCGCCCCCTTCGTGCGGACTGCTTCCTCCACGGCGAAAGGGCCCTTTCACGAAGAAGACCCCGAAATTTGGTGGAATGCAGCCCGAATGGCCATCGGGCACATCGTCGGGCAACTCCAGAAGGACATCGACCCCTCCCAACTCAAAGCGATTTCCATATCGGGCGACCCTGGAGCGCTCGTTGTCGTCGATCGGAAAGGCAATCCGATTATGCCCGCCATTTTGGCCGAGGATATTCGCGCGACCGATTACGTCAAAAGTCTCAATTTTCACGGCCGCGAACACTGCCAAAAACTCGGCTTTCTGTTCCGAGCGGAAGACCCCTTGGCCAAAATCGCCTGGCTTAAAGACCATTCGGCCAAACTCTACGAAGATGCCCGATTCGTCCATCAAGCGGATTTTATCGTCGGACGCCTCAAAGGCATCCCCGACGTGACCGATTACTCCTTTGCCGCACGCACCGGCTGCGACCTCCTCGACGAATGCTGGCCCGATTGGCTCGATTACGATATGTATTTGAGTGTGCGCGACCGTTTGCCGTCTTTGCTCCATCTCGGCGACAAGGCCGGTACTGTTTCGCCGAAAGCATCCAACGAAACCGGCTTACCCAGCGGAATGACGATCGTGATGGGAACGACGTCGACGGCGGCGGCGTTTTTGGCGTCCGGGGCTCGCAAAGAAGGCGATTTCCATACCATTTTGGCCAAACGAATGTCGATCAGCGGTATTTCTGCCCGAATGATGCGTTCGCCGCACGACCAACTGAGCGTCAGCAAGTTGCCGAACAGAAAATGGTCGTTTTCCGTGAACAGTCAAACAGGTGCGGAATGGATCACGGCCTGGTTTAGCGAAGGCACATTTGCGGAACTGGAAGCCAATGTCGCGACGAGGCTGCCGAGCGTGTATTTAGCCTATCCGAATGTGTCCAAGGAAGAGACATTTCCGTTTGTTTCAAGCAGTGCGGAAGGGTTTATCACCCCGGCATCCGAAGATCGGGCAGTGCAATTTGCATCCTGTATGCAGGGAACGGCATTGTTTGAACGGTTCTGCTATCAAAAATTGAACCGTCTTTCCGGTGCAACGGAGTTGGCAGGCGATATTTATACCGGCGGTCAATGGTGTTCGAGCGATCCGTGGATGCAGTGTCGTGCGGATGTAACGGGCAAAATTAACCGTCGGATGCGGGGAAAGAGCAGTGCCGCATTTGGAACGGCAATGATTGCGGCACTGGGAATTGCGTTCAAATCGCTCGAAGATGTTGCGGAGGCGATGCTTGCGGTCGAGGCGGCATTTTATCCCAACCCGGAGAAAAACACGCGGTATTCGGAACTGTATCATCAATTTTGCGACTTGATGGAAGAGCAGGGATACGGCGGTTCCGGTATGGGGAAGGAGAGTTAACGGGCTTTTGTTCTTTGGCGGCGATCTGCACGGGGCGGCTAACGCTCCCGGCTCCTGCGATTGCGTTTTTTGCTCCATTTTCGTCTTGACAAAATCGGTAAAATAGTTATAATCAGTACAATTGGCACAAGCGGCAAACGGGGCAAACCAGGAAGGCTTGCCAACCCCTGACGCTTGAATCAAGGCAAATGCCTGTGAAAATGGGCAACGTGAATTGGGATAGGCGAAATAATGGATGTTTCGACTATATGGACAATCCCTAAATAACTAATCAGGATGGAGTAATTTCTATGGCAATCAAAACTGTCTTCACAACGGGCGAAGCCGCCAAAATTTGCAAAGTCAGCCAGCAGACCATCATCCGCTGCTTCGACAACGGGCAACTTAAAGGATTTCGCGTGCCCGGCAGCAAGTTCCGAAGAATTCCCCGTGAACAACTCTTCGTGTTCATGAGAGACAACGGCATTCCGACCGATTCCCTCGAAACCGGAAAACGCAAAGTGCTCGTCGTCGATGATGACCGCGACCTCGTCGAACTCATCGTCTCCGTCTTGGAAGACGATGGCCGATTTGAAACAAGGGTCGCAAACAACGGATTCGAAGCCGGTATGATGGTCAAAGACTATCGGCCTGACCTCATTGTTTTAGATGTGATGTTGCCCGACATCAATGGCAGGGAGGTTTGCGTTCGGGTGCGTGGCGACAAATCGCTGTCCAATGTCCACATCATTTGCATTAGCGGAATGGTCGAACGGGACAAAATTGCCGAACTCATGGAAGCGGGCGCGGACGATTTCCTGCAAAAGCCTTTTGACACGGACGTGTTGATTTCTCGCATGAGTCGACTGCTCGAGGTGGAGAGCATTGCCGCATAGCACGGCGGAGGGCATCAGCGCAAGAGCCGAGGGCGTGAGCGCAAGAGCCGGAGGCGTCAGCCTCCGGGTTCCCCCGACCGCTTGACCGTCGCAAAAAATCTGTTACAATAGGCCAGTTGCTGTCCGGTTTTAACGAAAATAGCGGTATGAGGAAGCCTGCGATCCCTGATGTCCTCTGCAATGACATTTTTTGCGAAGACGCTCTCTCCAACAAAAAAGTCTACCTCGACGAACAAATCTCTCTGCTCTTGTTCCCCTTTTATCCCTTGGAATGCCGTTGACGGCAGTGCTAACACCCCCAAAAATCGGTCCTAAACACGGCCAAACACCCGTTTTTGCCCGTAAGAGCAGTTATTATTGCCCCTTCAAGGCGAATTGCCGCGGATTTTACCTTTCCAAGACACCCTTTAACCCACTCAAAGGAAATCAAACACTATGCTTAACAGTTTCAAAATCGCTACCCAAATGTTCCTCTCCTTCGGAGTTGTCGTCGCCTTGCTGCTCACTCTGACGGGAATCATGATCTACAGTTTCACGAACATCAACAACTCAACGGGGGAAGTGATCTCCCTCCTCAATGCCTCCACGCGAGCGGGCGGCAGCATCAACAACGCCAACGAAGCCAGACGCAGTTTCTTCCGCTATATGCTCTGGCCCTCCGATGAAATTAGCAAAGAATTCAACGATGCTCTTGCCGAAACCATCGCCTCACTCACAGACATCCAAGAAAACTCCGGTATCGAACAAAATAGAAACGAAGCAAGGGATATCCTCAACACGTTAGCGCAAATCCAGCAAAATAAAGACGCCTACGTGCGGGCAGGGGAAACTGTCGATGAAGCCCGGAACGCCTGCGAACGAATATCCGGCAGAGTACGGGAATCGCTCGAACAATTAGGCGAAGATATTAGTGCCGAAGTCAAAAACAATGCCGCAATCAATGCTGCCGACATCCTCGATTTGGAAGTCGCAATCTACAACGCACAAGGTTACGTCTACCTGGTATTACGCTGTCGGGACAACGTCGTCAATGCAACGGATACCGTAATCCAAGATCGATTCCGCCCGCTGCTCTCCGAAAGAAAGGCGTCCTTGAACGCGGAACTTGAAAAAATTCGGAATCACCCGCAATTGCCGAACCTGGGGACTGAATACGTGAGAAAAGTGGATGAAATCATACAGGATTGCAAGAACTGGGATCCCATCGCTCATAATCTTATCGAAGTCGTCGATAACCGGCGCAAAATGGAGGAGCCGCTTATGGTTCTCATTCGCGATGTGATGAATGGAGTTGCCAACATTCAGGAACGGGTTGACGGGATTGCCCACAGTACGGGAACGAGCCAGCAGGAACTCGTTATTTTCTCCAGAACGCTGGGAATCATCATTTCTGTTGTCGCAACGGTCGGTGCCATCCTGATGGCTTCGCTCTTGACCGTCTCCGTGGCGACCGGTCTCAGGGCTGCCGTCCATGCTATGAAAACCATTGCCGAAGAGGGCAACGTTGCGATTGAAGTCCCCAAGGAAACCCTGCGGCGTGGCGACGAAGTCGGCGAAATCGCCCATGCCGTCAAAGCCATTTTGACGCAATTCCAAAACGTGGAAAAGTTGGCCAACGACCTTGCCGACGGGAATTACAATGTCGAAACGAAAGTCCGCGGCGATTTGGATACGATGAACATCTATCTCAACAAAATGCTTGATCAAGTCAATCAGGCAATGGCTGAAATCAATGAAACGGTCAAGCAGGTTGCGACCGGCTCCGGCGAAGTGTCCAGTGCGGCCCAGTCGTTGTCGAATGGAGCCCAGGAATCGGCGGCGAGTTTGGAGCAAATTACGGCGTCGATGAGCGAAATTAGCAGCCAGGTGAAGATGAGTGCCGAAAATGCGGCCAAAGCACGCGATTTGGCACAGCGGACGAACAAGGCGGCTTCGGAAGGACAGGAGGCCATGCAAAGTATGACGAGTGCGATGAATCGAATCACGGAAAACTCGAATGAAATCCAACGGGTAATCAAGGTGATTGATGATATTGCATTCCAAACGAACCTGTTGGCATTGAATGCGGCAGTCGAAGCGGCCCGGGCGGGACAGCACGGCAAAGGCTTTGCGGTTGTTGCGGAAGAGGTTCGGAATTTGGCGTCGCGAAGTGCGAAAGCGGCCCGGGAAACATCGGAATTGATCGCGAAAAGCGGCGAGGAGATCGAAAAGGGAGGCGAGGTTTCTGCTCAAACGGCTAATGTGCTTAATTTAATCGTTCAGGAGATCAAGCAGACGACGGATTTGGTATCGGGCATCGCGGTTGCGAGTAATGAGCAGGCACAGGGGGTGAACCAGATCACGATAGGCTTGCAGCAGATTGACCAGGTAACGCAGCAGAACACGGCGGCGGCGGAAGAATCGGCGAGTGCGGCGAACGAGATGAGCGGCATGGCATCGAATTTGCAGAATTTGATTGGCCGTTTCAAATTGCGTGGCCACTCGCATGTGTGATTGCAGGTAGGCAACCTACCTGGCTGGGTTCCGGCGTTCGCCGGAATGACGTTCTCTCAACAAGCCTATTCTCAACAGTCCATTCCCAACGAGGGCTACCGGCCCGGTATGAATCGCGCCTCGCCCGTTGCCTTGTTCACCAACACCGTCGCATGATCGCCGGGCGTCGGGACTTTGCCGTCGAAAAATACGCTCCATTCCTCCGGTCTTTCCCGTACCGTAACATTATACCGCAGATGGGCATTGACGCCCCCAACTTCATCGACTTTTTCAATCGCAATCCGACGCGCCTCGTCGGCGGGATCCGCAGGCCGTTCCTGCACCTGCACCTTGTCCTCATCGGAATTGCCTCGCAGTTCCGGGGCATACATTGCCGCAATCCTCGCGGGCAACGCACTAAACTCCCCGGGTGTCTCCGCTCGCAAACGATATGTCAATGAATGTCTGCCCCGTGCCAAACGATACACGAAAAAGGCCACCCGTTCATCGCGAAACTCAACATACGCACCCAATTCGTTGCCGGTATATCCGCTTCGCAAATCCACCGGCTCCAATCCCGCCGCTTTCCAGTCTTCGATGATCAACGACTCGTAATCATTCCGACTTTCGATGATGAGTTCGACTTCGACTAAATCGCCGGATTCAAATTTCACATCGCCGTCAAACACAACACGATTGTACCGCTCGACCTGCAAGTCCACCGCCTGGCCGCGACCGCCCGCGACGGTTGCCGTTGCCGATTCGTCCCGAACGAGTTTATAAATTCGGCGTTCGATGTTGACTTCCAAACCGGCTTTTTCGATAGGGTCTTCGAGCGTGAAGTTTTCCAAAAATGCCGTGATGTAGAGGGGGTTCGCCGCGTTACCCTGTACCGGGGGGCTTACACCCCCCGCTCCTGCACGGCTAACTCGCAATTCCACTTTATGCGTCCCTGTCGCAACTTCGTCGCCTTCGAGGACCAAGGCATTGTCCGCAACCAGAAAATTCTCCGGCGTGAGGGCGACCGTCTTTTTCACTTCGCCATTGACCAAGACTTCGACCGTCATATACGGTTCCGTAGGACCGAAAGGAGATGCAGCGGGCTTGCCTTCGCCGGTCGCCTCCAAGTATTCCGCAAACGCCTCAATCACGATGGCCGTATCCCGCGTCGAATTCCAATACGTCGCATGTTTACGGTTATTGAGCAAGTATTTCACCAATCGCGGGGCAACCGGACTCTCCGGGTCGGCACGCATCAGCAGCCGCAGATAATACGCTTGCGTTTCAAACTCGCTGCCGTACCAATTCCACCAACGCCAGTTGGGGAAAGCCCGCAAATTCAAGTATGCCGTCTGATTCGCGTCATCCTGCACGAGATATTGCTCCAAAATTCTGACATACGGCGTAATGCGTCGCTGTCTTTCATCGGGATCGCCGGGGAGCAGACTTTCGCCGATACCCGTCATTGCCACTCCGTAGAGAGCCAACTTCCCGCGGTCGCGTTGCAGGAATTCCATCATATCCGCCGTGGGGCCGTCGATTGTCCGGGAACTTCGCTCCGCTGCGGCCTCCATTTCCGCCAGGACCATAAAGACGAACGCATCGACTTCATCCGCTTGCTCTTTCCACGGGAGCCGTCTTTCCTCTTTGTCGGGCATTGCCGCATTGCGAAGCAGCACGACTTGGCTGGCTTGATAGCGTTTCAGCCAGTCAATCCCGCGACGCAGAACATCCTCGGGCACGGCGGCACCGTTCGATTGGGCTAAATGCAAACCACGCACGACGAGGGCCGTCAGATGGGCGGAACTGCTTCCGCCGTGTCCGCTGAACCAACCCCAACCGCCGTCGGGATATTGCATATTGACCAGTCGCGTAACGCCATCGCGTACCATATCATCAATTTGTTCGCGGTCAAACACGGGTGAACAGCTGCGTGCGATCGCCCAGCCGGGATTTTCTTTTTCACGCAAATCCCAACCGTCACCAATCACCTTATGCACGATCACCGTCGGCAAAAACCGATTGAGCGTTTGTTCCGTACAACCATACGGGTAGTCCACGAGATACGGCAGCGCATCAATCATCGAAAAGGCAAGCGACGGCGAAAATTGCACCGTCAATTTCGTCTGCTCCGGCTTGCGCTCCGCCGGAACCCGAACGTCAAACGATGCCGACGTTTCCGTCGGAGCGATGAATGCCGAATAGGAATCCTGTTTGAGCATACCGTGAACATACACCGGCAGAGTCCGTTGCATCGCATCGGATTCTTCGTCGGTCAGTGCTTTCATGGTAATCACGGCATCGCCAGCGGCGCCCCCGTCCCGTTGGGCGGAAAGAGGACTCCGGGCTTCGACGAGCCAATCGACGCGGATTTCGCCGTTTGCGGGAATTTTGACGGTTTGCGTGCGGGTCGATTCGTCGATGAATTGAACCGCATTTTCGCCCACCTCCAACGTCACCGCTGCCGTTTTCTCCTCCGCCAGGTAATTATGTACATTTGCCGAAAAGACGACTTTGTCTTTCTCGATCAAAAATCGCGGCGTTTGCATTCGGATAATAAAATCTTTCCGCGTAATCACTTCGGCATTGCCGTGCCCGACGCGGGTTCCGAGGGCCAGCGTCCACACGTTGACCTTCCAGGTCGTCAAAGATTCCGGCATGTCCAGTTCGATTTGGGCGATTCCTTCTGCATTCGTCTCCAATGTCCCGATCCACAAGGCCGTATCCGCAAAATTGGTTCGCACCGTCGGTTCGATAAACGCACCGCCGCCGGAATCAGCCATTACGTCGGGATTTCTCGCAATTCCTCCCACCAATTGCGCAGACTCCGCAGAAACAACGGATTCCTGCATCGGAGCCGATGCTGGCATCGGCATCCCGCCCGCCATTCCGCCGCCCATCCCCATCCCACTCATCCCCCTCGCCATCACGCTACCGGCACGCACCCCGAGTCTGCCACCCGCCATCCCGTTGGTGTACACAGCACCATCCATTCCGCTTTCCGGCATGCCGATATGACCAAAAATACCGAGATTTTCCATACTTAAGTCGCTGAGTTCGACGAATCGCTGCAAAAATCTATCCAAATTGGTCATCAACTGCGGACGGTGATTGCGTCGCCATTTCCAGAAAAACTCCTTAATATCGCCGACATTGGAGCCGCCGGAAATGTACTCGACCGCTCTATCGTAAATCGTTACGGCAATCTGTCCGACGACCGGTTTGCCATCCAGGTCGGTAACGATGAGGTCGGCCGTCATCTTCCCGCCGGGCTTGTATATCTCCGCATTCGGCCTGATTTCGACATTCAAAATCCGCTGTTGCGGCGGGACGACGATTTCCTTGACTTCATTCACGACTTTGCCGTTCGATACGGTCAGTGCTTCGACGAAGAAGTTCGGCATATCGCCTTGGATGACGGGAATCGACACTTCGGCGGATTTGCCGTCAAGCCGCAAGACTTGCGGTCTGCCCGGCGCGATGCCGTTGGTCGGACGCACGAAGAGCAATACCATCGAGTTTTCGCGGTTGGCATTGACGCGTAGAACCACATTTTCGCCGGGAGCGTACTCTTCGCGTTCGGGAATCAGTTCGAGCGCATTGTATTGCCAATCGCCGTCAGAGCCGCGATTTCCCGGTCGAGGCTCTGATTGCGGCTCGTTGTTGTAGACATTAAACACATATCCGCCTTCTTGCCCTTCAATCACGCAGGAAATCCGATACTGTCCCGGTGCCGCCGCCGTCAAATCGAGACTCGCTCTGCCGTTGGCATCGAAAAGCACCGCCGCGGAATGGACTTCCGTTTCGACGACAGACACGCCGCCTCCGCCATTCCCGTCTTCATACGTCAATCGAAAAACCTTCACCATTCCTTCGCCGCTGACGGGTTTTCCATCGAGTCGACGGGTCTGAAAACTTGCGGCAATCTTCTGCTCCGGCGTGTAAAACCCGCGATCCACCCAAGCAAATACCCTAAAAGGTTCCTTCGCAACCAGCACGGTGCCGGTCCCGACGATCGTCCGCCGGGAATTGTCAATCACTTCCGCCGTAATCGTGTACCGTTGGCTATCATTCGGAAACATTTCCTTCGCGATGGCCGTATCTATCACGACATCGACCGTCCCGTCGGGATTGATCGGCACCTCAACCTCGGCAACAACCTCCGGCGGGCCGGAATATCGACCAAAAGGCAAGCCGCCCAACCAGGGCGGAGTCGGTCGGCGGATGCCCCAACGGGCCCAGCCGGGCAGCCATTCGGCATCGTAGGCGAACCAGCCGTATCCGCTGCCGTAAAACCAGTCCCAGGGACGAATCGGAAACCAATCGGTGATCGCGCGTTCCCGAAGCACTTTGTACTTGACCGTCGCTTCAGAAACCGGCGAGCCGAAATAATAGTTTGCCCTAATCGTTGCGGTAATCGTATCGCCGAGCGAAATCGGCTCCTTCGGTGCTTCGATGACGACCTCGTATTCCGGCGTTCTGTATTCCTCGACGCGGAAAGTCCCGTTGCCAATCACGGCATTATCATCCCGGTGGATACGGAAATGGTACACGCCCAGCATCGCATCCCGGGGGAGTGCGAGTTTCGTTTCCATTCCGCCGTATTCGTCGAGAATCACATTTCGTTCGGCAATTTTTTCGCCCCGCGGATCATTGATTTCGTATCGGACTGCTCGGCCCGCCCATTCATTCGCGTTCGGCTCCTCAAAATTTAGTGCTGTGTATCTTGCCGTACCGACCCAAGTTTTGATGTTGACCGTATCCAGCGGACGGTATACGGGCCGATCCGAGATGAAAAATGCCCGACTGACATTGTGCTGGCTATCGTGCCGGGGATTCGTCCAAAGGTTTGCAAAACCGAGATGCGAGACTCCCTTGCGTTCCGGCACCGTTACCGTGATGAGCGTGTTAAATCGGTTGCTGCGGTCATCGTTTCCCGCAACGACGGCGAAGCCGTTTTCGTCCGTTCGCTGCGATGTTTCCTGAAATGTCCAGGTCAGCGTCGGTTCCTGGCGATCCCGGTCATTCTGGGGCGTCGAGCGGTACTCCACGAAATAGCCGAAAAGATCCACATTTGCTCCGGGAATCGGCAATCCCGTTTCGGCATCGGCCACGAAATAGAACGAAGCCCTATCAATGTTTTTCCGCACAATCGCGGTATCATGCAGCCAAATCACGGCGGATTCGACGTTGCCGTCTGACCCGTCGTCATGAAGCATTGTGGCCCGAATCAAAAACGCACCGGCCGTTTCATGCTCGAATCGAATCGTCGTGGAACGGTCAAAATGCCGGTCCGCCGGTTCGAGAGCGATTTCCCAAGATTTTATCACATCGCCGAGGTATTTCCGGCTGGCTTCCCGACGCTCTTCATTTCCGTAGAAGAGTTGCTGTCCGATTTGGTCGATTTGGATGCGTTCCCAATCGAGTTGGTTTGGCCGCGATTTGATGTATTCCTTAATGTCGGCAACGAGTTGCTCGACATTGATTTCCTGTACGGATAACTTGACGTTTTTGCCGTTTCGGAAGACATACCGGAGGTCGGCCCGCAAACCCGCAATTTCGGAGCCCGCGTTTTCAAAGCGTCCCCAGTTGCCGATGATCTGATTCAACGACCGCTGAGAATGTTCTCGCCGCCATTGCTCTTCTGTTTTTTCGATAATCTCGCGAAAATAGGCAGCGGCCTTGACATATTGCCGACGGTTCTTCGCAATTTCGGCAAGTTGGGTCAAAGCCAGTTCGTCGCCAATCTTTTGGTACAGTTTGATATGGTTGAATTCGTCCGGCAAGGTGAAGCGTTTGATACCGGTCGCGAGTTTCGCAATCATTTCCTCATCGGTCAGCGTTTCGAGGTTCAAAATGCTTGCAGTCGTCTCGGGCTCTTGTCCGGTCCGGCCAAAGAAGGGAAATGCCTGCAAGGTTTGTTCGCCGAATTGCGATTGATAAAACTCGGCTTGTTGCCGCCAGACCTCGTTTTGTTGTTTCGGGTCGGCTTTGGCGGTCTGTTCCAATGCCCAACGCCAGCGTTCGCCGTCATTTTGGGCGGTTTCCCAGGATTCTGGCAGGTGATAAAGGACTGGATTCCCTTCGGCATCGACGGGTGCACCGGAACTGCCGCTCCAGCCGCCCATTATGTCGTTGTGGTAGTCCGGCAAAAAGTTCAGATCCGTCAAGATTTGCAGTCGCCAACCGCCGCCCCGTTGACTTTGCATCATCAGCCCTTCGGCAAGGGACTGGAAAAATGGGACGGTTTCCTCCTTGTTTTCTTCATTGTGCACGAACGGCATCACTTCTTGAAGAAGTTGCAGGGAACGCACGCGGTCTCGTTCGCCGGTTTGTACCCAACGCCTTCCTCCTCCCATTCCTATGATGGGGCCGCCTCTTGGGCCTCCGCGTTCAAATGTATTGTCGATGATCAATCCAAAATTCGGGAGGTAACGGTATTGGTTCGCAATGCTTGTGATTGCTCGCCAACTGTTTTTATGGGCATCGGCGGCGGATTCGAGGAGGTCGTCGAGTTCGTTGATTCGAGTGAGGTATTGAAGCGATTCGACGGCAATTTGCAATCCCTGGCCGAATTGGGCTTGATTGCCATTGTCCGAATCGAGCAGCCAGGGCTGCAGGAGGTCGTAAGCATCTTTATAGAGGCCTTCGTTGGCAAGCCTTTGTGCGGATTCGACGGTATGGTTAGCGGAAGCGGTTGTCGCGAGCATAAGGCAGAGGGCGAGGGGCAGGCAAAATCGGCACATGGGGCGTAATCCTCATAAAGGGAACGGAGGGTATTAGTATAGACGCTCGAGCCGGGAATTCAATAGGAAAAAAAATGGCGAATTTCAATATCGCCACTCCGGCTTGCCGCGACGTCGTGAATTCTACGTGAAATTTGTTGAAATGTTTTTGCTTATACGTTACAATTAGAGCGTCTTTCGAATTGGGTGGACTCGTTCTCGTCATCCCGGCGCAAGCCGAGACCCAGACATTGCGTATGATGCCGATTCCTCTGGGTTCCGGCTTTCGCCGGAATGACGGTTTTTTTGTCCAGAGCACGGTTTTTATCCATAGCAAAAATGAATACGCTCTAGATCCACTAACAAAGGACTTCGTTATGAGTTACAGGTTATACCAGAATGTCATCATCGTAAGCGTTATTTTTATTTCGCTTTTAATTGTTTTTCCCATCGCATTGTGGGAAAAACAAGAAAAAATTGAAGCAGTACAGGGATGGGAAGCAAATGTAACGGAGGGCACATACGTCGTTTGGTTTGATCGTATTACAACCGAAGAAGATAGAGAATGTTACCTTGCCCAGAATCCCGATCGTAAATTGCCCGTCCTTGTGTTCTACGCTGGGGATGTCATTGATTATACGGAACCCAAGGGAACAATATACGTGGTAATTTGGGAAGACGGAACGATTGTCTGGGGGGCTCCTAATGAGGGTAAACCGGTCATCAGGAATCTCGCATACAAAAACCAAGACATCAAATACTTTATGTCGCAAATTGATAGCGGTAAAGTTCATGAATTACTACTTGATCTAGAAAATTCTCTCGTTTTGCTTGATTATCTTTTGTTTCCTATTGGTACATGCCACGTGCATTTGGGATTCAGAGTTGAAGAAGCACGCACTTTCAGCATTGATACTATTGATGGCTTTCAGAAGATATTTAGTGCACTTACGTGTGAGTTGATTCTATCAGAAAAAGTGCAATCAGTAAAAAGTGCACAGGCATGGCGGAGAATGGTCAATAAGATATTTAGCATGATTCCAAGCGAAAGCCGTCCGGTCAATATCTCTTACTCAAGATATGATTGTGATGATCCATACTCTTGGATAGGTATCATAGAAATACCCAAAGAATGATCTGATGGAAATTACCTACCTACACAGACAACCAAAGAGTAAAACCTCCAAGCGTCTCGAACTCACCTGTCGTCTCATCTGACTCCGAAGCCTCCGAACCCAATCCAGCCTCGCACGATGCACTACTGGCAATGGATGATGCGTGGACGTTGCGGGATCACCTTAATACTGTGCGAAATGTTATTGACATGAACGGCAAAACCATTTCACATTTGCAGTACAATGCCTTCGGCAAGTTGATTTCATCAACGGGCGAAAAGTTGCCGTTCCGCTATACCGGCAAGATGTTCGACGATGCAACCGGCTTGCAGTGGAATATCAATCGCTGGTATGATGCAAACGTGGGTAGGTGGATCTCAGAGGATCCGATCGGGTTTATGGGGCGGGATGGGAATTTATCAAGGTACGTTAATAACGCTCCAACAATGGGATACGACTGCAATGGCCATTGCTGGTGTAAAGCAATCGTAAAATGTTTTACACCTGCTTTAGACGCTATGGGGGCGTTTGCTGTTACCGCATATACATTGGAGACTTGTTTGAAAGCAGTGGCAGCGGCACCAGGTGCATCATGGAAAGTAGTACCAGAATGTACTCTCCTTACAGGTGGAAGTGCCGCTGTTACTTTGGCAACAATAGTGGGGGCTATGCATGCTTGTATATCCTTGGCTAATAACCCTGATTGTGACATCCATACAAAAAAACGGATTCAAGCACAGATTGATACTCTTGTAGATGCAATAGACACAATTGAATCTATAGGACAGCAGATTGGAATCAATTTATTTTAGATTTGCAATTACACTTTTGCAAATTTGCGTTTGATGGTGAATTTCCAGCGTCAAACGCACTTGCCAATGTGAATACTATCGAGATTGATGCTTGTCTTATATGCGTATACTTGGTTTGAAATCAGTTCAGGAGAGGATAATGAAAAACAACAAAGAACAGAAGCCTGCTACTCATCAGTTGGTTCAGGAAGAAATACAAACACATGAAGCAACTGTCTTGTCTATTGACAGGGCAAAGCGACATTTGATGTATTATTTTGTTATTATTGTTTCATCATCGTTTTGGTTGGTAATCTATGCTAATGTGTTGCAATCAAGATTTTTACTGTTTTTTTCCTATGCTTTGTCGATTTTTTGGTTTGTGTTTTTTACCGTATTGCTCGCAGTGTTAACTGTTCGCAAAGCTTTTACATTAATGATGATAGAGCACTTGTCAAAATTTCACAAAAAAAAGAATGGCACATCCCAACTAAA
>Ga0099364_10002444_pt1 | contig 29602 bp, 19 predicted proteins | sample TergutTh196P3_FD_73070 | JGI IMG/M metagenome (GOLD analysis project Ga0099364, IMG submission 73070) | Microcerotermes parvus P3 segment gut microbial communities from Pointe-Noire, Republic of the Congo - Th196 P3 | ecosystem: Host-associated > Arthropoda: Insects > Digestive system > Gut ...
CAAAATATTTACATTGATGGCGTAAATTCCGTATGCGTTACCCTGATTATCAACTGTACCAGTATGCTGTGCCGTTATCGTCACTTCCGCGTCTCCGTTGATGGTAACATCGCCGTATGTAGATGTTGAATCCATAGCGAAGATACCGCAAGCAAAGCCACTCCAGGTAGCACTTTCCACTTCAACATTCAAACTTCCGCCGCTTGACGAGTGAATGGTGATGTTGTTGCCGGACGGGTTTGAGATGCCGTAAACAGTGTCTGTGCCCGTTGTGCTTACGATATTGCTCCCCACCAGTTCGATGGTCAGGTCAAAAAAGCCGTTGACTTGAATTGCTCCGCCGTTATATCCGGTTAGAGTGAGTGTGCCGGTTCCAACATCGAAGGTTGCGGTACCGGCTGTATTCGATGTCGTGACGGCGTCAAGTTTTTCGGTGCCGACGACGACGCCGGGCAGACCGGGCTTATAAGTCTCGGTATCGGTTGTGGGATTATAGATATAATCAAAACCGACATAGCCGTTGGTCGGTTGTGTGGAAGTATAACCGCCTTTGTTGATGAATGTGACAACACCTGCCTTATACAGATAAAAGTTGCCGGCGATACCCAGCTGCCCATACGCAGCAGTGGCTGAGGTGCTACCGCTTACATCAAGAGTCACGTCTCCGTTGGTGTTGATCACAATGTCCGTTTGCGCAGCTATGCCGGCTGCCATATAATTCCTCGCCGACTGAGCTGATTCGGCGGTTACATCTAAAGAGGCGTCGTCCAAAATATTCACAATGCGGGCATAAATTCCGTTTGCTATATTGTAGGGATTCTGTACCGTTATCGTCACTTCCGCGTCTCCGCTGATGGTAACGTTGCCGATTGTAACAGATGTATCGCTAACAAAGATACCGTATGCGTTGCCACTGGAAGTACTTTCCACCCCAACATTCAAACTGCCGCCGCTTGACGACTTAATAGTGATGTTGCCGCCGTCCGTGTTTGAGATACCGTAACGTACACCTGTGCCCGTTTCACTTATGACATTGTTTCCCGTCAGGTCAATGATGAGGTCTGTCACGCCGGCGAAGCTGATTGCTCCGCCGTTATATTCGTTTAAAGACAGTATGCCTGTCGTGGGGTTGAAGGTTGCTGTGCCGACTGCATTTGACGGATTGACGGTGTTGAGGGTTTCGCCGCCGACGATAACTTCTGTGGCAGGGGCTGCGTAGGCGGGGGCGGTGAAGACGAGTAGGAGTGTCAGAAGGATACAAAGGGTGAGCAAGAGGCTCAAAAAACGGTTGGATGAATGGTTTATGGGGTTCATTTTATAATTCCTCATTTTTTTAAATTTCTTGTTAATTTCTTGAATGTTTTATGCAAATATTGATTGTGTATTATCAGGTCAATGGGGGTAAGTTTGAAAATGGCGGATATTTGTCGTTGAATTCGAGAGGGGGAGAATGATTGCTACATAATATAGATTATGTAGTAAAAAGAAAAAAATTCAACCCATCCAATAAACGCATACAGCCGAATCGAACCCGAAAAATTTTAAAAAGAGGGCACAGCAAAAAAAAGCATGAAAAAGAAAAATCATGACTTTTTCTGATAATGAAAACAAGAGGAAATTAAAATACAGCATGAGCCGACGAAAATTTTCCAAAAAAGAAGAACGGTAAAACGATTAAATGAGTATTTTCCCACATTTTTGTCTTTTTGCCGCTACTGAAAAGGTGAAAAAAGCCTCCGTTTTTGAGATACCTTTAAAAACAAGAATTATTTTCATATGCAGTCGAAATGCTATTCGGTGTGATTAACTACATAATCTATATTATGTCGTTATTATTTAAACATTTGTCATTTTATACATCAAAAGGTATTTTTATATTTGGAAACTATTTATAAACGATCCTGATAAGGCATGAATTTGACGCATTTGATACTCTTTTTGGAAAAAGAAAAAGTGGGGGGCCGTTTTTTGTTATTTTATTGGCTAAATCTCTAAACTGTGGGAAGGGACGCTTTAAAAGAGGCGTCGATGATGAAATTAGATTTCACGTTTTTGGACTCTTTTTTTGGGTTCTTTTTGGATTGATTTTTTTTCTGTTTTTTCAGTTTTTTCGATTTTGGCTTTTTCTAAAACCGGTTTTAAATATTGGGCGGTATAACTCTTTTTGCTTTGAACGAGTTTTTCGGGGGGACCTGCGGCGATAATTTGACCGCCTTTGTCACCGCCTTCGGGTCCTAAATCAATGATGTAATCGGAACACTTGATGACGTCTAAATTATGCTCGATGACAATGACGGTATTGCCCATGTCAACCAAGTCGTTTAAAACGGAAACTAATTTTTTGACGTCATGAAAATGAAGGCCTGTGGTCGGCTCATCTAACAAATAAACGGTTTTGCCGGTGGCTTTCTTGGACAGCTCGCGTGTGAGTTTAATGCGCTGCGCTTCGCCGCCGGAAAGGGTGGTCGAACTTTGCCCAAGCTTGATGTAATCCAAACCAACCAGCGACAAAGTTTCTAATTTGTCGTGAATAAACGGAATTTTTTTGAAATGCTCCTGAGCCTCAGAAACCGTCATATCCAAGACTTCGGCAATCGACTTGTTGTTGTACTTGACGTCCAGCGTTTCTTTGTTGTAGCGGGTTCCTTTACATTCCTCGCATTCCACATAAACGTCAGGCAAAAAGTTCATTTCGATTTTGATAAGACCGTCGCCCTGGCACGCTTCACATCTGCCGCCTTTGACGTTAAATGAAAAACGTCCGGGGGAGTAGCCGCGAATTTTGGATTCCTTGGTTCCGGCAAAAATCTCGCGGATGCGGTCAAAAACTTTGGTGTATGTTGCCGGATTGGAACGCGGCGTTTTTCCGATCGGGTCTTGGTCAATCACAATGACTTTGTCAATCGGCGTGTCAAATTGAATCGAAGTGTATGCACCGCTTTCGATTTGAGAGTTGTGAACAGCATGCATGAGCGCCGGATAAAGGGTGTTGTAAATCAATGTTGACTTTCCCGAACCCGAAACGCCTGTCACGGCGGTTAAAATGCCGATCGGGATGTCCAGCGACACATTTTTCAAATTGTTTTCCGTGCAGCCCTTTAAATGAATGAACTGGTCGGATGTGCGTCTTTGCGAGGGAATCGGAATGTATTCTTTGCCGGACAAATAACGCCCCGTTAATGATTCTTTGTTTTGAATCACTTCTTCCGGCGTTCCTGCGGTGACCACATAGCCGCCTGTAACACCTGCGCCGGGACCCATGTCAACAACATAATCCGCACACAGAATCGTATCTTCATCGTGTTCGACAACAACAAGCGTGTTGCCTAAATCCCGCAAATGCTTTAATGTGCCGATCAATTTTTGATTGTCGCGCTGGTGCAAACCGATAGACGGCTCGTCTAAAACATATAAAACGCCGGTCAAGTTGGAACCGATTTGTGTCGCCAGTCGAATGCGCTGTGCCTCGCCGCCTGAGAGTGTCCCCGCATTTCGAAACAGTGTTAAATAGCCGATGCCGACTTGTTCCAAAAACAGCAAGCGCGATCGAATTTCTTTTAAAATGAGGGATGCGATTTCTTTTTGTTTGTCCGTTAAAGAGAGTTGGTCAAAAAATGTGACGGCTTCCGCCACCGATAATTTTGTGACGTCAATGATATTGAAGTTGTTGATTTTCACGGAGAGGACTTTTTCGCTCAACCGCTGCCCGTCACATTTTTGGCATTTGGACACTTTCATGAATTTTTCAAGTTCTTGGCGGCGGTATTCGGACTCGGTTTGAGAATACAGCCGGATACACTGCGGCATAATGCCTTCCCAGTAGCCCGTTGACGTATAATTGGTATCGCCGCCGCTCATTTGCATATTAAATTTAATCTTTTCATCCGAGCCGTACATTAAAATGTTGTACTGCTTTTCCGTCAAATCTTTGATCGGCGTCATCGGTGAAAAATGATAATGTTTTGCAACAGAGGATAAATATTGCTGGCGAAACCCGTCTAAATAATTCCGATAAACGGAAACGGCTCCTTCCGCTAAACACAATGTTTTGTCGGGAATGATTAAATCCTCATCAAATTCCATGTTGATACCAAGACCGTTGCATTCCGAACAAGCGCCAAACGGACTGTTGAACGAAAACATACGCGGCTGTAATTCTTCAAATGAAAGACCGCACTCAGGACAAGCCATTTTGGCGGAATAAGTCACTTCGATGATTTTTTCGGAGTCGTGATCATCGATACTGCCGCCACTGCTACTACTGCCACTACTACTACTGCCACTACTACTGCTGCCTTTACTACTGCTGCTGCCTTTACTACTGCTGCTGCCTTTACTACTGCTGCTGCCTTTACTACTGCTGTTACTGCCGCCGCCGACATATGTTCCAAAAATGTCTTCTTTGCCGCTGCCTTTTTTAATCACTTTTTGGTAAAGACCTCTTGTTCCGGTTTCTTTTCTAAACGAATTGGGCTTTCCTGTAACATATACCAAGCCGCCGGATTTTTCGGTGGCGCGTTCGCAGGCTTCTACCACACGGGAACGCTCATTTTCATCATCGACATCGATTCTGTCAATCACGATGTCAATATCGTGCATTTTGTAGCGTTCCAAATCAATGTCATCGTCTGTTCGGTAAATGTCGCCGTTGACACGGACACGGGTAAAGCCTTCGGCACCCAAATCTTTAATCAGCTGCTGGTATGTTCCCTTCTTTTTGCGGACGATCGGCGCTAAAATTGTGACTGTGCCTTCAAATTCCAAAAAAACCAAGTCGGCAATTTTTTCGGGGGATTGGGATTCGATTTTGACATTGTGCTGCGGACAATAAGGTGTTCCGATACGGGCAAAAAGCAAACGGAAATAATCATAAATTTCGGTGACCGTTCCGACGGTACTTCTCGGATTTTTGGATGTTGTTTTTTGTTCAATTGAAATTGCCGGAGACAAACCTTCAATGCTGTCCACATCCGGCTTATCCATCAGCCCCAAGAATTGGCGGGCGTAAGAAGAAAGAGATTCAACATAGCGGCGCTGCCCTTCCGCATAAATCGTGTCAAATGCAAGCGTTGATTTGCCGGATCCCGAAACGCCCGTGATCACCGTTAATTGATTTTTGGGAATCGTCACGGATATATTTTTTAAATTGTGTTCCCGGGCGCCTTTAATAATAAGTTCTTTCATAATAGTTTCCTGTATTTTCGATAGATTCAATTGGAGTTGAATTTGTTTTTTATTTTTATTTTATTTTTATTTTTTATTTTTGTTTTGTTTTTATGATCATTTTTGTATCATTTCCGATGAGAAAGAATAAAAGCTTAATTATTACAAGGTGAAACTAATAAAATAATACAAAAATTCAAAAAAAAACGTAATTTATAAATAAAAAAAGTGTGTGTATAAAATAAATATGAATGATTTTGAGAAAATACAAATGTGGTATTTAAATCAGGAGTATTTATTAGATATGGATAATCTATAAATATTTAAATAATCAACTAATAACCATTATAGGTAGTTATCATTATTACATCAGTGATATTATTTTAAGGAGTTGAAAAAAGTGGCGTACACTATTCAAAGAAAAATTACAACCGGCTACTCATTGTGGCTCTTTGCAACCGTAATGCTTATTTTTGCATACGTTTTATTAATTAGGGGAGTTTTTATGACATATGCCGAGGCAATGCCTTGGATTAACGGATATCTGATTTTGGCAATCCTTGGGAACATTGGTGCGTTGGCTGCTGTGGTTTATTTCCTGCAAACCAATCAAGAAGCTTTAAAATTCCTTGCCATCTATGAAGTTGCATTTATTGTCATTCTCGTATTAGCTTATTTGATTGTTTCCGGCGAGCGTTTGCCCGAAGGTATTGCTCTCTTCAATCTCAATTTTGAAACAGTTTTAAACGCCGTTTTACCGGTTCTTTATGTCTGTATCGTGTTGTTTGAATTTGTTTTTTCAAAAGCCCTCCGATTGATGGCACCAAAAATGCGTTAAGATTGACATAACCTGTCAATCCTTTTTTCATTTTTTTATTTTGAATAGTGAATATTATTTTGTTTTTTGAATTTTTACTTTTTCCATTTTGCTTTTTCGTTTTGCTTTTTCGTTTTGCTTTTTCGTTTTGCTTTTTTCGTTTTGCTTTTTCGTTTTGCTTTTTCGTTTTGCTTTTTCGTTTTGTTTTTTTCGTTTTGCTTTTTCATAAAATTTTTATCTGAATAAAGTCACGAAATATTTTTAAGAAAAGGAACTGTTTGTTCGATGTAAATTCGAACACTAAATTACAAACATGAATCCGTTTTTTAAATGGATATCAAAATGAGGATAATAAAATGCTGCAAGAAATTCCGGAGAAATACGATACCAAAGAGGTTGAAAAGAAAATCAGCTTGTTTTGGCAGGAAACGGACGCTTATCGAAAAACGCGCGAAAGCCGTAAACTTGGGAAAAAATTCTTTTTCGTTGATGGTCCCCCGTATACAACAGGTCACATTCATTTGGGAACGGCTTGGAATAAGGTTTTAAAGGATTCGATCTTACGCTACCGTTCAATGAATGGTGATTGTGTCTCAGACACGCCCGGATGGGACATGCACGGTCTGCCGATTGAAGTGAAAGTGGAAGAAAAACTCGGTTTTAAAAGCAAAAAAGACATCGAAATGTTTGGCGTCGGCAGCTTCATTCAAGAATGCAAGTCATTTGCGATCGAAAAGAAAGGAGACATGACCAAACAGTTCCAATCGCTCGGGGTTTGGATGGATTGGGACAACCCCTACATGACGCTAAAAGATGAATACATCGAAGCAGCATGGTGGGTCATTCAAAAAGCCTATGAAAAAGAGTTATTGGAAGAAGGAAAACGTGTTGTCAATTGGTGCCCGCGCTGTGAAACAGCCATCGCCGACTCGGAAGTCGAATATATGGATCGCGAAGACCCGTCCGTTTATGTCAAATTCCCGATTAAAAATAAAAATGAAAATAAAGGCGAAAATAAAAGTGAAAATAAAAGTGAAAAAGACGCCTTCATTGTGATTTGGACAACAACGCCATGGACATTGCCGTCCAACGTTGCTGTTGCCGTTCATCCCGAATACGAATATGCTGTTGTTGAGGCGGTCAATCCCGAAGGAAAACAAGAACAACTGATCATCGCCAAAGAAACTGTTCCTCTCGTCATGAAACGCGGAAAATACGCCTCTTTCGTGATTGCTGAAACAAAACTCGGCGCCGATCTCGTCGGACTCGAATACACAAGTCCTTTAGCCGATGAAGTTCCCAAGCAATCTGAAATAGCGCACGCCGTCTATCCGGCAGATTACGTAACGCTTGACAATACCGGCTGTGTTCATATCGCCCCCGGGCATGGTTTAGATGACTTTTATGTCGGCGTTAAATTCAAACTGCCGATTTTTTGCCCTGTCGGCTCAAACGGCGCCTTCACAAAAGAGGCCGGAAAGTACGCCGATATGAATATTCGAGACGCAAATGCCGTCATCATTGATGATTTAAAAGCCAAAGGAGCGCTTCTCTCACAGGGCAAAGTCGATCACAGATACGGTCACTGCTGGCGCTGTAAAACGCCGATTATCTTTTTAGCCACAGAACAATGGTTTTTGGATGTCGTTAAAATCAAAAACGACATGATTAACGCCATCGATGACGAGATCAAATGGTATCCTGAGTGGGCAGGATCATCTCGATTTAAAGACTGGGTTTCAGACGCTCGCGATTGGTGCATTTCCCGCCAACGATATTGGGGAATCCCGATTCCGATTTGGACTTGTGCCGACTGTCACAGCCGCACCGTGATCGGGACAAAACAAGAATTAATCACCAAAGCCAAGCTGGTCGGAGACATTGAACTTCACCGCCCGTATGTGGATGACGTCAAGCTGGATTGTGCCTGCGGCGGCAAGATGACGCGAACAAAAGACGTCTTTGACGTTTGGTTTGATTCCGCCGTTGCGTCCTTTGCAACTCTCGGCTTTCCTCAAAAAACCGACAAGTTCGATGAATTGTGGCCCGCCGACTTTATCACCGAAGGTCATGATCAAACCCGCGGCTGGTTTTATTCTCAGCTCGGCGCATCTATGGCGTCCGTTGGAAAAACGCCTTACAAGAGCGTTTTAATGCACGGCTTTACGCTTGACAAGGACAACAAAAAGATGTCAAAGAGCCTTGGAAATGTTGTGACGCCTGAGGAAGTGACTCAAAAATTCGGCGCCGACGTTTTGCGTGTCTATTCGCTCACTTCCAATGCCCCGTGGGATGATTTGAAATTTATCTGGGAAGATGTCGGAAACGTCAGCCGCAACATCAATATTTTATGGAACGTCTACAAATTCCCGCTTCCCTATATGGTTTTAGATCATTTTGATCCGATTCGCCATCCCGTATCGTCTCTTACAAACCATATGCGTGCAGAAGATAAATGGATTTTATCCCGACTCCAAACCACTGCCGCTGAAATGGCGTCTGCAATGGATGAGAAAATGATTCATAAAGCCATTCGCGGTCTGTTTGACTTCATTTTGGAAGACTTATCTCGTTGGTACATCCAGCTCATTCGCCCAAGAACGTGGACAGAAGCCGATGATCCCGACAAATTGGCTGTTTACAGCGTGCTTTATGAAGTGTATATGACGCTGACACGTTTAATGGCGCCGTTCATGCCGTTTTTGGCGGAAGAAATGTATCAAAATCTGGCAGCAGGCGTCGATCCAAACGCCAAATTGTCTGTTCATATGACAGATTGGCCAACAGTTAAAGAAGAATTTCTTGATAAAGAATTGGAAGAGCATATGGACATTGTTCGAAACGTCGTCGAAGCCTCTTCAAACGCCCGCCAAAAAGCCGGACGCAAGCTGAGGTGGCCTATTTCAAGAATTGTTGTTCTTCCTGAGAATGAAGCCGTTTCTGTGGCTTTAAACCGCCTTCGTGATGTTTTGCTTGAACAAACCAATTCCAAAGATGTTCAAGTTTTGGCTGTCGGCGAATCATGGAAAGAGTTAGACATTCAAATGACGCCCAACCAAAGCGTTCTTGGTCCCGCCTTTAAGCAAAACGCCAAAAAGGTTGCAGAAGCTCTCATCGAAGCCGGCGCCAAATCTCTCAAAGACGCTTTTGACCGCGTTGAAGAAATGGAACTCTCCCTTGAGGACGGCACAACCGTCATCGTCACCCCAAACATGATCACCTTTGAAGAATCCATCCCCCAAGGAATTGCCGGAAGCGGTTCAAGCAGCGGCACCGTCTACGTTGACGCCCGTCTCACAAAAGAATTGGAAGCCGAAGGATACACCCGTGAAGTCATCCGCCGCATTCAGGATATGAGAAAAGAAGCCGATCTTGCCGTTGACGCCCACATCCGTGCCGACATCCAAATCGAAGACAAACACGTGTCTGACCTGCTCAAAGACACAACAAAAACGATTGCAATAGAAGTACGTGCCGACCAATTCAATTTAAACATTGGAACCGTTTCGGGAAGCTTAGTCAAAGACTGGGATATCGAAGGCATCAAAATGGTCATCGGCATTTCGGAAAATAAATGAATAACAATTAATTTGAATCATGATGAGAACAAAACAGTAATGTGATGTTTAAATTGTGATTCAATTTTTTTGAATTCTGTTTTTTGAACTCTGTTTTTTGAACTCTGTTTTTTTAAAAAATGTCTTATGATTTGGATTTTTCTTTTTTCTAAAAAGCCCGAAACATAATTTTCTTCGAAGCGATTAAAAAACGGGGTACGGTTTTCCTCTAAATTGTATGATGATTTGAGGAAACGGGTACCCCCGTTTTTATTGATATGACACGAAAAATGATGTTTCGATTTTGGTTGACTTGATAAAAGTGATAAGCCATTTTTTTAATCGTAAAATCCGAATCAACCATCTGTTCGACCGGTTGCCAAAGGCGGCTGATTGAAAACGGCTCCAACTTAAGTTTGTATAATACGCCCGCCCTGACACCATAAATCAATGTGATCAACGATCACATTTTCTCATTCACTTTCATTTTCAACAAAGGGGAGATTTAGCTCAAGTCGATAATACTTATTAATATCTTGTAATAATTCGTCAACGGATTGACTATTCAAGGCGTTAAGCCAACTTCTTAATTCATTAATGGTTATTATTTCTTCAATAGCCCGTTGATACCGCTCACGAATAATCCTCATGCCCCCCGATTTTTGCTTGATATAATCATTCAGTTGAGCAGTGATCGTATCTTTGTCTTGAAGTGTTTTAATTACAAACGTTATCGGGAAATGCACAACCTTGTCCATATCAAGCAAGTATTTATCATAATTGCTGACCTCAGTAACTTGAAAAAACCTGCCGAGAGGTCTCATAACAAAATCAATACCGCCGTCGTTTGCATTTGTGCGACCGGTTTTATAAAGAGTAAGATATTGTTCTTGTAACTCCTCGCGGGAATAGCCAAAAAAAACTTTTATGTTCTTATAATGGCTTTTCAAAATGGAAAAAGCCATTATCTCAAAAATGCGGGCTTCCGATTGCTCATTAAGAAGCAGGCTTATTTTTGTTCGTTTATCAACAGTGGATTTTGTTGATATGAGTTCCTCAATATCCGCTATGAGTTGACTATCTTTGGAAGCAAGCAGATGTACATATTCTTCAATTATACGCATTGCAATTCTTGAAATGTCAATGTCTTCAACATACAGATAATCGATGTGTAACGCATATTTTCCTTCGTTAATAACAATAAGATCGTTGCCCGACCCTGAAACAATTTTGTTCTTGAACTCCCCATTTACTCTTGAATTTAGTGCATGATTTTGTAGTTTTTCGCCGCCATATAGTCCACGATAAAAACTGAAAAGTTTAGTGAAGTCATAACCGTCAAACTCTCTATACTCGTCAGGTTTTTCGTAGAAATCGTGTGAATAAAAATGTAGAATCGCATAAATGGCATAGATATTTGCAAGACTTCTTCGTGTCTTTGTATTCCCAAATATTGCTCCTGTTTTCAAGTCAAGATACTTAATCAAAGGGCTTTTTTCGAAAAAGGCAATCGGATTAAATCCAACAGAGTCTTTGAATTCATCCATCAGAATGCTTTTTATAAAATCTTTCATTTTATGCTACCTTCCAAAAATCTAATGTTATTTGACCAACCTCAGCATAGTGATCATTCTTAGATTTGTTGTTTGTCTTTCTTGATTTGTCTTGGCAGAGCAATTCTCCATTAAGTTCCGATGTAATGCCCGTTCTTCGGAGACCGATTTTATAATAATCAGGATTGATATCTATTCCAATCGCTTTCCTTCCTAACTTAACAGCAACCGAAGAAGTTGTAAATGAACCACTAAAAGGGTCCAATATAACTTCACCTTTATTACTGGATGCTAAAATAATCCTTTTTAAAAGCGCTTCCGGTTTTTGAGAAGGATGGTTCTCATATTCGTCCATCTTAAAACGAACACGGCTGAACTCCCAAACATTTCCGGGAATTTTCGTCGTATTATATGGTTGGGGGGGCGTTTTTCTATAATCAATCAGTTTTCGCTCTGCGCCGGTCTTAGCTTCAACCATGATGTCTTGGTGATTAAAGGTGTAATTTGTGTTTTTGTCATGGGTAATCATTAGTATTGGCTCATAAAGGGAACCAAATTTGGATTTTGGCTGAACGCCGGACGAATCATATACCCACACAATACGGTTGATAACAAAGTATCTTTCATCAACATACCTATCAAGTGCAGGCATGAATTGTGTTGATGACATAAAATACATTGTACCATTTGGTTTTAATATCCTCATACATTCGTCAATCCACGTTTTGCACCAACTTAAATATTCATCAATATCAGAAAAAGTGTCTTTAGTAATACCAAAATCCTTGCCTATTCCATACGGCGGATCAGCAAATATCAAATCAATAGAACCGGATTTAATATTTTTCAATACTGAAAGACTGTCACCCAATATTACACAAGAAGAATCATTCTCTTTTTTTTCAATCCCATTGACATCGGCAAAAACATTAATCATAGGGGAATCACCTTTTGTTATCATCTTGCTGTAACATATTATGTCTTATATCTACGATCTCTGTGGCTTTAAATCTTTTTTCGCCTGTTGTTTTCAGATGGATTGTCAATTATTTATAAGTCGAAAAAATATAGAATAAAAACGCATATGAACCCAAATAATTATGCTATTTATCAGTAATTATCAGTAATTTTCAATGATTTAAAATTAATGGTTATGTTTGGAAAATGTTTTGAAATTTTCGGCAGATTGATATGTCTTTTTGTTTGAATAAAATGAACCGCAACATCCTAAAAAGAAACAGCTCAGAACAGTTTTAATTGATGGTTTTTTTATTTTATTCGCTCTGCATTGCTGTTATAATCCATTTCATTTTCAATACGCTTAAACGTTTCATCCATGTTCACATCTGTAAACTGGCTGTTGTAAAGCATGGCATAAAAACCGTTTTGTTTTAAAAGATCATAGTGGCTGCCTTTTTCAATAATTTTGCCTTTGTTGATGACTAAAATCATATCTGCGTTTTTCACGGTGGATAGGCGGTGTGCGATAACAAAGCTTGTTCGCCCCTTCATTAAATTGGCAAAGGCTTCTTTGATGTAAACTTCCGTGAGCGTGTCCACGCTGCTGGTCGCCTCATCCAATAAAAGGATAGAGGGATTGGAGAGGAAAACGCGTGCTATTGTCAGCATTTGCTTTTGCCCTTCTGATAAATTGGAGGCATTTTCATTGACAACGGTATCGTAACCTTTGGGAAGCAGACGAATAAAATCGTCGGCATAAGACATTTTTGCGGCACGAATGATTTCATCGTCCGCTGCACCATCTTTGCCGTAAGCAATGTTTTCTCGAATCGTGCTGCTAAACAGCCAAGGCGTCTGAAGAACCATCCCGAATATTTTTCTAAGATCGGGGCGCTTCAATGTTGAAATATCTACGCCGTCAATCAAAATGCTGCCGCCGTCAACCTCATAAAAACGCATCATCAAATTTAAAATCGTCGTTTTTCCGGCACCGGTGGGACCAACCAAAGCCACCGTTTCGCCGGATGAAATATTCAGCGACAAATCGTGAATCACGGGATTTTCTTTGTCATAACCAAAATGGACGTGATCAAAAACAACATCCCCCTTTAATGTGAAATCGGGAGACACGGCAGGATCGGGCAGCTCTTCTGGAGCGTCCAGCAAGTCCAAAACGTGCTCCATTGAAGCCAACATGGATTGAATTGTGTTGATCACTGTTGAAATTTGAGTGACCGGCTGCGTAAATTGTTTGGAATACAAAATGAAGGATTGAACATTTCCAATATTCATCGAACCGGATAAAATAAAGAGACAGCCGATAATACAAACAAGCACATAACCGATGTTTTGAACAAAATACAAAATCGGCATTGAGATACCTGAAATAAATTGTGCTTTCCAGCTGACATGGTACAAATCCTCATTAATGCCGTTCATTTTTTCAATCGCTTTGTCTTCGCGTCCAAAAGCTTTGATAATCTTATGACCGGTGTACATTTCTTCGACATGCCCGTTTAAACGCGCCATATTGACTTGTTGATCCTTAAAGTAACCTTGAGATCGGGAAATAATAATTTTCGCCAAAACCGCAGAAATTGGCAATATTGAGAAACACACCAAAGCCAATATCGGATTCAGATAAAAAATGATCAGCGAAATGCCGGCAAGCGTTACAAAAGACGTCAGCAGCTGAAGAATGCTTTGCTGAAGCGTGTTGTTTATGTTGTCCACATCGTTAATGACGCGGCTCATAATTTCGCCATGCGTATGCGTATCATAATATTTCAAGTGCAGCCGAGACAATTTTGAACCAATATCGCTTCTCAAGCGCGCCACCATTTTTTGTGTCACATTCACCATCAAATACTGCTGAATATACGAAAAAACGGAAGACGCAATGTATAATACAAACAATCCCCCAACCAATATCACAATTTTGTGGTAATCAATTCCGGTATCCTTAGAACTTCCAATCGTCCCGTCATACAAAACATTGACAACATCCCCGATAATGAGCGGCGCCAGCACGGCAAAAACCGTACTGAAAACAGCCACGGCAAAAACAATAAACAAAGTCACACGATAAGGTTTTAAGTAAACCAAAAACCGCAAAATTGTTTTCCGAAAGTTTTTCGGCTTCACTGTCGGTGCGCCGAAGTTCGGACCGTGCCTGCCAAAACCGTGCCGCTGTCTCAAACCATCTTCGGTTTTTGAAGACGGCGAAGCTGATGGTGAGGTTGGTGATGAGGTTGGTGATGAGGTTGGTGATGAGGTTGGTGAAGGTGATGATGGAGCTGAGACCTCTTTATCATTTTGATTCATGTGACCCCTCCTCTGCCGTTTGAGACGCAACGATTTGACGATAAACCGCCGACTTTTGCATTAACTCTGTGTTTGTTCCGATACCGACGATTTCGCCCTTATCTAAAACAATGATTTGAGACACATCTTTTATTGTTGAAATACGCTGTGCGACAATGATAATTGTGGCGCCGCCGAGATTTTCTTTAAGTGCTTTTCGAAGGAGGGCGTCTGTTTTGTAATCCAACGCCGAAAAATTGTCATCAAAAATGTAGATTTGCGGCTTTCCGACAATGGCACGCGCAATTGTCAAACGCTGCTTTTGACCGCCGGATACGTTTGTTCCGTCCTGCGAAATCGGTGCATTCAAACCAAGTTCCATTTGCTTTACAAAGTCAGCCGCTTGAGCGATTTCCAAAGCCTGCCAAATTTCATCATCGGATGCGTTTTCTTTGCCGTAACGAATGTTTTCCGCCACCGTTCCTGAAAATAAAACCGCCGTCTGCGGTACAAAACCGATTTTGTGCCTCAAATCCGCCTGCGAATAAGACCGAACGTCCTTTCCGTTCACAAAAACAGATCCGACAGAAACATCATAAAAACGCGGAATCAAGTTCACCAATGAAGTTTTTCCCGAACCGGTAACACCGATAACCGCAACAGTTTCACCGCGCGGAACTTGAATCGATAAATTTTTCAAGATGTCGTTTTCAAAATCCGAGTAACGAAAACTGACATTTTTAAATTCAACCGCCGGGTAAATATCAAATTCGGCGGCAGAATTTTTTTGTTCATTTTCAGAAGCGGAGCGGTCATAAAGAGGGTCGTGAAGAGAATCATCCGTGTTCAAAACTTCAAGAATACGATCCGAAGACACTTTGGCACGCGGAATGATGATAAATACGAGAGACAGCATGACAACCGAAAACATTATTAAGAAAACGTATTGAATGAAAGCCATCAAGTCGCCGACACTGAAAGTATCAATTGCAATACGCCGGCTTCCAAACCACAAAACCGCCACAACCGCCAAGTTCATTAAAAATGACATCCCCGGAAATACGGCTGCCATAATGCGGTTAACTGTTAACGAAACGTTTGTTAAATCCGCATTTGATTCTTCATATTGTTTGTTTGCGGCATTTTCTTTATTAAAAGCGCGAATCACACGAACCCCCGTTAAACGGTTGCGTAAAACACGGCTCAGCGCGTCTAATTTTTCCTGCATCAATTTCATGAGCGGCATCATTTTTCGGGAAACAAAAAAGATGAAAACAAACAAAAACGGAATTGTCAAAAGAACAACGCCGGTCAGATAAACATCTTTTTGATACATGAGAATAATGCTGCCAAGAAACATGAGCGGTGAAACGACAACGACTCGAAGCAACATCATAATAACATTTTGGATTTGCGTCACATCGTTTGCGGTTCTCATCACCAAAGTGGATGTCCCGAATCGATCAAACTCTTCCAAAGAAAACTGTGCCGCCTTTTGAAACAAATCATTCCGAAGAAACCGTGCAAAGCCGGACGCCGTTTTTGAAATATAATATCCCGCAGTTATCGAACAAATCGTGCTTGCAATCGTTAAAACAAGCATATAAACGCCCATCCTAAGGATATAATTAACATCCCCTTCAACAATACCGACATCCACCATTTTTGCCATCAAGTCCGGCAAAAGCAGCTGTGTGATACATTGCAGAAAAATTAAAAAAACCGAAAACAGAATAAAAAACTGATACGGTTTTAAATATTTAGCAAGCGTTTTCATATTTGTTCCTTAAATATTTCCCTTAATTGGCTCTGCAGCAAAGATTTTGAACAGCAGATACCTCTTTTAATTTCCGAAAATATAAAATTTGCAATGTAAGTATATAAAACTAAAGCACGAGAATTAAAAAACAAAATCCAATAATTAAAAAATCGGTGATTGAAGTGATGTTTGAAGAATGGGCGCCAACATACCGGCAAATTTTAAAAGATTTCAACTTTTCCGAGAAAGGGGATGTCGATTCTGCCGCATATTTGTCTCAAATATATCAAGAGTCGGTTTCTCAAAATGACAGAGAAAAGGCTTTTGAAAACCTGAAATCTCAAATTTTTGGAAAAAATGTTGTCATTTGCGGAAATGCGCCGGCACTCAAAAAAGATTTGGTCGGTTATTTAAATGAAGAAAATCAAAAAAATATCTGGATGGCTGCTGACGGGGCGGCGGTTGTTCTTTTAAAACAAAAGATCATACCGGACATTATTGTCACGGATTTGGACGGGAAAAATCCGAATGACGCCGAAACAGAAATAAAAGCGGCAGAGATGGGATCATTGCTTGTTATTCACGCGCATGGCGATAATCAAAGCAAATTGGAAAAATATGTGCCGCAGCTTGAAAAAACCCGATTGAACCGAATCATCCCGACATGCCAATGTCTGCCGCCGACAAACATTTACAATTTCGGCGGATTAACGGACGGAGATCGATGTGTATTTTTGGCAGAAGAACTTGGCGCCGCCGAAATCGTTTTATTGGGATTTGACTTTAAAGACACACATGTCACGGATTTGAAAAAAAAGAAATTGGCGTGGGCTGAAAAACTCATCCGCCAAAGGATTCAGAAAAATCCGAACAAAATTAAATTTTTTAATGATGAACGATGAAAACCAAGAAAAAAAGATGAATCGCCATGAAAAAAATATGAATCATCATAAAAAAAATATGAATCGTTGTAAAAAAAATACAAATCGTCATGAAAAAAATATGAGTCATCGTGAAAAAAATACAAATCGTCATGAAAAAAATACGAATCACTGTGAAAAAAACACGAATCGTCATAAAAAAAATATGATTCGTCATGAAAAAATATGAGCCTTTATGAAAAAAATATGAATCGTCATGAAAAAATATGAGCCTTCATGAAAAAAAATATGAATCGTCATGAAAAAATATGAGCCTTCGTGAAAAAAATATGATTCGTCATGAAAAAATATGAGCCTTCATGAAAAAAATATGATTCGTCGTGAAAAAATATGAGCCTTCATGAAAAAAAATATGAGTCGTCATGAAAAAAATACGAATCGCCATGAAAAAAATATGAATCATCGTGAAAAAAATATGAGCCTCCATGAAAAAAATACGAATCGCCGTGAAAAAAATATGAATCATTGTGAAAAAAATATGAATCATATTGAACATATAAATAGAATGGAAACTAAACTTGTTTATAAAATACGATAACTTATAAATTTCATCAATGATTTTTCGGATTTGAAATAATGGAGACACTTGTCATTTGTATTGATCGGGATAATGATCTTGGAGAAAAGGCAAAAGTGATTACGCCCGTTATCGGACGAGGTGCAAATATTGCTGCTGCCGTGAGCTTGGCAACTGTTGATCCCGAAGATTCTGACACAAATACGATTTTTGGCGGCATCCGTATCTTGGATGAACTTCGCAGTCTGGGGGTGGATGCAGATATTGTTTCATTTGCCGGCGATAAAAATGTCGGTACGATTTCAGACAAAAAAATTGCGGATCAATTAGATGATTTCTTATCAAAACAGGATGTTAAAAGTGCGATCTTTGTCTCAGACGGTGCTGAGGATGAATCTCTTCTTCCGCTCGTTCAATCGCGTGTTAAAGTGGATTCTGTTCAAAGAATTATCGTCATGCAGAGTGAACGGCTTGAAAGCACGTACTACATGATTAAAAACTTTTTAAGAGACCCGAAATTTCTTCAAACTTTTTTCGTGCCGATTGGTTTGGCACTGATTATTTTTGCCTTGGCAATGATTTACAGCCGACCGGATTTGGCAGTCATCGGAACACTTTTCATTGTCGGCAGTTACATGATTTTAAGAGCATACGCACTCAGCGACAAATTTGTTTTGGCTTATACGGAATGGAAAAAATCATTCCATGCACATCAGCTTTCGTTTGTAACAACGCTTGCAGCAGCATTGCTGATTCTTCTTGGAACCATTGTCGGCAGCATCAGCATATGGAATGTTGTCAACATCAGCCATGTCAATTATTATGGAATTATCCCGCTGGCTTCATTATTTGTCAAGCAGTCCATTTTGTGGTACGCCATCGCCTTTTTCACATACATTCTCGGAAAAGTGTTTGACAGAATCCATGCCAGGCAAGATTACCAAGACTTCATCATCCAAATGCTCTTTGTTTTGGCAGGAACCCTCCTCCTTTGGAGCTGCGGAAGTTTCATTCTCTCCATTACAATACCGGAAAGCGGATATGTTTTCTTCGTTGAATACTTCATCATCAGCATTGTGTTGTCCGTCATCATTGCCCTTGTCGGCATTTTCCTCTCCGTCAACCGAAAAGTGTTCATTCACAAAGAAGAGAAAAAACAACATGAGGAACAGAAAAAGCCGGAAAGAAAAGAAAAGCATCGTGAAAAAATCTTTTCAATAAAAACAGAAGAAGATGAAGACGAAGAAAAAGATGTTTATCCGACTTTGTTGACATTTAAGTAAACATTCCAATGAAAACATTCTAATGAAAATAATGAAAAGCGGAAAGAAAAAGTATAAAAATTAAATCAGTTCTTTCCATTTTTCAATATTTTTAGAACTGATTCCCGTTTTCTTTGCGGTTTTTGAAATATCCGCCTTTTTTAAATCTTCAATCGTTTGGATGCCGGCGTCATTTAATTTTTGAAGCGAAGCTGTACCCAAACCTTTAATTTCAAAAAGAGATGAGGGTGGTTTGTCGACTTTTTCGGTTTCCTTCGCACTTTGCTTTTTGGTTCCCTTCTCGCTTTGCTTTTCGGTTCCCTTCTCGCTTTGTTTTTCGGTTCCCTTCTCGCTTTGCTTTTCGGTTCCTTTCTCGCTTTGCTTTTCGGTTTTCTTCTCGCTTTGTTTTTCGGTTCCTTTCTCGCTTTGCTTTTTGGTTCCCTTTACATTTTGTTTTCCGACTTTGTTTTTATTGGTTTTGGTTTCGTTTTCATTCTTTGCCGCAGTACCGTTTTCTCCCTCTTCTTCTTTTTTCTTTTCCCATTCATTAAAATTGCATTGCGGGCACCCAAGTTCCCAGGGGCGCTTGCCTTCGGTAATAACTTTAATTTTAGCCATTTGGTGCTCATCGCATATTTTATCGGTAACGACAACTTGACCGTTACGCGGAAGAGGAATTGCATAATTGCAATCGGGATAGCCGCTGCATCCGATAAATCGGGCGCCTTTCTTGGATTTCCGAACAATTAAATCGGATTGGCAAAGCTGGCATTTTCCGACAATCTTGTCTTCTCGCAGACCGGCTTGGAGAGACTTGCCAATATCTTCATGATTCTTTTCAAGTTCGTCAAAAATGTTATTCAACATCTCACGAGACTCTTTTAAAACAGCAACTTCGGTAATCGCTCCTTCGGATATCTTATCCATATCGGCTTCAAGCTGTTTTGTCATGTCCGGCTTAACGATTGTCGGAGCATATTGTTCTAATGCGTCAATGACGGAATAAGCCATATTCGTTGGCTGAAGCGGGTTTCCGTGAATATAATAACGAGAGATGAGCTTGTTAATAATGTCAGCACGTGTTGCTTTTGTACCAATGCCCATATCATCCATCAGACGAATGAGGCGGCCCTGACCATATCGACTCGGCGGCTGTGTTTCTTTATCAAAAAGTTCTTTGTGGGTGACTTTTAAAACATCTCCGGCTTCTAAATGAGGCAAAACGCGGTCTTCGGGTTTATTGTATGAATAATACCAACGCCAGCCTTCATCAACCAATTGGGAGCCGTTGCTTTTGAAATCTTCGTTATTAATATCAATATCAACTTTGAGCGTATCCCATTCCGCATCGCCTGCAAATGTCGCAAAAAAACGGCGGACGACCAATTCATAAATTTTCCACTCATCCTCTTTAATCTCAGAACGCTTTGCCGGGGCAACGGGGTGAATCGGCGGATGTGCCGGATCTTCTTTTTTGCCTTGCGTCGGTTTTAATTCCGCCATCTTCAGCAATTCTTTTGCATAAACATCAAATTCCGTTCCCAAAAACATTTCAATAAGAGATTTCAATTCCAAACTTTCGGGATAAATAGTGCTGTCCGTTCTCGGATAAGAAAGGTAGCCGGCTTCATAAAGCGTTTGATACAATCGCTTGGCACTGTTTACAGAAATGCCGATTGCGTTTGCCGCAACATAAAATTCGGTGGTGTTAAACGGAATCGGAGGCTTCTCTTTTCTTTTTTTCGCCTCAACATTTTTGATGACAGCATCGCCGCCGACGATGACATTTGAAAAAATGCGTTCTGCAACATCTTTTTCATAAATGCGGTTCATGCGGTATTCGGAAATAAAAGATTCAGCCTTTTTCGTTTGAAGCGTGGCTTCAATTTCCCAATAAGCAACGGGAATAAAGGCTTCGCGTTCTTTTTCGCGCTCAACGATGAGTGCAAGTGTCGGCGATTGAACACGACCGACTGATAAGAAAAGTTTTCCAAGGCGACCGGCACAAAGAGAAATGTAACGCGTTAATGAAGCGCCCCACACAAGATCAATCACTTCGCGGGCGTGTCCGGCGCCTGCCAAATTGAAATTAACCATTGTCAACTGGTCAAAGGCATATTTGATGTCTTTTGGTGTTATGGCACTGTAAAGTGCGCGGTTGAATAAAACATCAGGATTGACAGATTGAATCAAAGACAACGCCTCAACACCGATGAGTTCGCCTTCTCGGTCATAGTCAGTAGCCAATGTCACCAAATCTGCATTTTTTCCAATAACTTTTAATGCGGTCACGATTTTTTTATTTGTAATTGTCGGGATAATTTCAGCATCAATAAGATCTCTGGCGGCATTTTTCTGCCAATTGTTATATTGGTTTGGAAAATCAATTCCCACGACATGCCCGCTGAGTCCCATGACAATCGTCTTTTCGTGCTCGCCGTAAGAAAATTCGTATGTTTCAATTCCTAATTGCGGGTAACGCACTTTTTTGACTTTATTGTCAGAAAGAATGGCAGCAATACGTTTTGCCGCAGTTTCCTTTTCCGTGATAATGAGATACATTGAAAACTCCATGATGTGCTAAATAAAATAAAAAAATAAAAAAATTTGATTGATGTTTGGAAGTTTTAGGAAAACAGTCTTATTTAAATTTTTTTGTATAGAAAAAAGAAAAGAAAAAAGAGGGAAGAAAAAAACAAAAGCGGTACAGGCAATTTCATAAAAACAAAGAGAAAAAAACAGAAAAGGTAGAAAAAAAGCAGGAGCGGTACAGACAAATCTGTAAAAGTGAAGAAAGTGGAAAGGGAAAAAATAGATGCCGTATCGGCAGTTTCGCAAAAATAAAGAGAAAAATGGAAAAACAAAAACAAAAACAAAAAACGTTTTTCCAAAAAATCAAAAAGCGGATCGTTATGGAACACAATGCTATATGAGTGTTCTTACATGATCCAAAAACACTTAAGGGATGTGTTTTTTAATAACATCAATGAGTTCGGCACTTTTCACAGGTTTTCCGATAACTTCTTTTACACCTGCCCTTAAAATGTCATCGCCTTTTGTTGAAGAAAAAGAAGTCAGGGCGACAATGATTGCCTTTGGATCGTATTTTAAAATTTTTTCGGTGGCGTTAATACCGTCAATATTCGGCATAACAATATCCATAATAACAATGTTTGGATGGAAGGATTGATAGACTTCAAACGCTTTTTCGCCGTCTTTTGCCTGTTCAACTTGGTAACCGGAGTTTTGAATTATTTGAACCAAAAGGTCACGAAGCAAATCCTCATCATCGACAACTAATACCTTTTTTTGCATATATAAAGCCTCTTAAAATAATTAAAATAAAAAAAAATATCTGATCACTCTAATGTTTAGATATGATCGAATTACTTTTTATATTAATTAATTAAAAAGGAAGTATTGATTGTATATATAAACCATTCGCTGAATGGGATATAATGATAGCATATAAAAATAGTTAAAGAATAAAAAAGAAGATTTCCTATTTTCGATATATTTTCAAGCGTTTTAATGAAACTGATGAATGAAAGAATCCGATAATAATGAAACTGATGAATGAGAGAATCCGATAAAAACGTGCTCAAAAGCGAATGAATTATTTTTCAAACAAGAATGTTTTAATTTTTATGAAAAAAAAAGAGAATGCCTTTTTAAAGGGCATTCTCTTATCTAATTCTACCTCTGTCGTTTTTGATGGACTGATCGGGAATTGAACCCGAGGCCTCTACCATGCCAAGGTAGCGATCTTCCGCTGATCTACCAGCCCGCCATTAAAAGGCAAAAAAAATCAAAGGTTTGCAGCCGCTTGATTTTCTTTGGGAAATGTACTTCGTGCTGCGGATAACACAAGGAATAATAGATATAAATAATTGTCGATAAGATTTGTGTTATTTGAATTTGAAAAAGCAAAAAGAAGCCGTGAGGCAAAATCTTTAAATAGCAAAATACATATTAGTGGTTTGCTGTCCTTCAATGTCGCAAATTGCAATAAAAGGAACTTCAGCATTCGTAAATTTTTTACGTTTTATTGTTTAAAAAAAACAATGATATTTGATAAATGGGCCCGTAGCTTAGCCCGGTGGAGCGTACGGCTGATAACCGTAAGGTCCTGCGTTCGAATCGCAGCGGGCCCATTCTTATTTTTTGATTCTTTTGATAAAAAAATGTTGATTCTTTTGATAAAAAAAAGATATGGGATGCAATTATTCCATAAAAAACGATTTATGTATGCGAATATATCTGTCAAAAATAGATTTTTTGAAAATTTTTATATATGTAATATACTATATGATATAAAAAAGGATTAAAATATTATTGAATGTTTATGCCATTATACAATCCGTTTATTTAAATTGATTATTAATTAAACATAATGGCAAAACATAATGACAAAATGCCTTTGATTATAAATCAATGTTGTAAGTAAACGAAATATATAAAAATGATGAATGAATTTAGAACATCTGTAACTATTTTGAGGATTAAATTTTAATAAAAAACAAAAATAGTAACATAAATAAATAAAAACATAAAAAACGAACGATATAAAGTAAAATGAGGAAATAAAGATGAGTGAACAATACACAGGAAAAGACTCTGAAATGGTAGAGCTTTTAAGAAAATTAGACATCAGCAGACCCGTTGCAAAAACACTTGCTTGTCTTTCGGATGGAAGAGAATTAACATCTCACACCATTGAAATGTCCTCCGGTTTGAGACAACCCGAAGTCAGCATTGCAATGCGCTATCTAAAAAACAACGACTGGATTGAAATTCGCGAAGAAAAACGAGACAATGGCAAAGGCCGACCGGTCAAGTTCTACAAACTCACTGTCACAATGGACAAAATCATTGAAAAGATTGAAGAAAACATTCTCGAAGAAAGCAAAATGATTTTGAAGAACATCGAAGAATTAAAGAAAATCTCTTAATTCTTCTTCTGTTTTTTAAATTATTTTTTTTCTTTTTTTTATTTAATCCGTTACGGCAGGTTTTAGTCATTCTCCCAAACGATGCCGATTTTATTTCAAGTTTTAACAATACAACTTTTTTTCAATAAGATAATTTTGTTAATGAAATCAATTCCAATAAGATAAATTTGTTAATAAAATCAATTTCAATAAGATAATTTTGTTAATAAAATCAATTGCAAAAAAATGAATTTTCAATCTGATGAATTTCAAAAAAATGAATTTTCAATCAGATGATTTTAAAAAAATTAATTTGTCAATGATTGAATCGGTGCCGGAATGCGCCCGCCTCTTTTTATAAACTCTTCAGAACTGTAATCCGAAACTTTCATTACAGGTGCGCGCCCCAACAAACCGCCAAATTCGACAAAATCGCCGACCTTTTTCCCGATCGCCGGAATAATGCGAACGGCTGTTGTCTTTTTATTAATAACGCCTATCGCCATTTCATCTGCAATAATGGCAGACAATGTTGATTCGGGCGTATCTCCCGAAACGGCAATCATATCAAGGCCGACAGAACAAACACACGTCATTGCTTCTAATTTCTCAAGCGACAGCGCCTGATCTTCAACTGCCCGAATCATTCCCGCATCTTCGCTGACCGGAATAAAGGCGCCGCTCAGTCCCCCTACAGAAGAAGAAGCCATAGCGCCTCCTTTTTTAACAGCGTCATTCAAAAGCGCCAAAGCAGCCGTTGTTCCGTGCGTGCCGCAGCGCTCCAACCCCATCGCTTCCAAAATTTCAGCAACGCTGTCCCCCACCGCCGGCGTCGGCGCCAACGAAATGTCAACAACGCCGAAATCAATATCCAAACGCTTAGAAACCTCGCGCGCAGCCATTTCGCCCATTCTTGTAATTTTAAACGCCGTTTTCTTAATTTCTTCGGAAATCTCACCAAACGTCGGATTTTTTAATCGGCGAAGCGCCGAATTGACAACGCCCGGACCACTGACGCCGGCATTGATAATGCAGTCCGCCTCGCTGACCCCATGAAAAGCGCCGGCCATGAACGGATTGTCGTCCGGCGCGTTTGCAAAAACAACAAGCTTGGCACAGCCGAGACTGTCTTTATCAGCCGTTTTTTCAGCCGTCTTTTTAATAATTTTACCCATCAGGGCAACAGCATCCATATTAATGCCTGCTTTGGTTCCGGCAACATTAATGGAAGAACAGACTTTATCTGTACTTGCCAAAGCTTCTGGAATCGAATCAATTAACCGTTTGTCACCCGAAGTCATCCCCTTTTGCACCAGAGCCCCAAAACCGCCGATAAAATCAACGCCAACTTTTTTGGCAGCCTTATCCATGGTTTGAGCCACAGACACGAAATCAGGGTTTTTACAGGCTTCTGCGACAATTGCAATGGGCGTTACAGAAATACGTTTGTTAATGATTGGAATCCCGTAGAGGTCTTGAACCTCTTCAACAGTGCGCACCAAATCAGCAGCTTTGCCGGTAATTTTTTCATAAATATTTTGATTAAAAACATCCATATCCGGATGAGAACAGTCACGCAGGCTGATTCCCATTGTGATGGTGCGAATATCTAAATGTTCCATTCGAACCATGTCGATTGTTTGGAGAATTTCCTCAGAAGTGATATACATAAAAACGCCTCCTCAAATGCGGTGCATATATCTGAAAACATCTTCATGCTGAACGCGGATTTCAACTTTAAGCCTCTTGCCGGTTTCAGCCATTTTGTCCTGAAAATCTTTCAAAACAAAATTCGCATTTTTGACCTCGCCGATCATCAGCATTGTAAAAATATCATCCATCAACGTTTGGCGAATATCAACAATATTGACACCAAATTCAGACATCACACCGGTGACGCCTGCAACAATACCGACAGTATCGACACCAATTACCGTAATCACAAAACGATCCGCTTTCATAATTTTCAACCAAAATAATTTGATAAAATAAATTGACAAAACATTTGACTAAATCAGTCATTTTTAAAATAAAAAGATACACACTCAAACATTTAAGTATATATCCATTTTCAAAATCAAATCAAAAAATCAAATCAAAAAATCGAAGAAACGAAAAAACAAAAAAATGAAAAACAAAAAAACGAAAAACAAAAAAATGAAAATAAATGAAAAGAAAAAAAAGCTATCGACAAGTTCATGTCAATAGCCAAAATCAAATATTATTTTTTCAGTCAAACTTGAATCCTTTGTTCTTTTCGATGTGGGCAACCAATCCGCCATCGTTTAAAATGGTAATCATTGCTGCCGGCAGCGGAGAAAAAGTGAGTTCAACATTTTTTGTGACATTCTTAATGGTTCCGCCTGCTAAATCCACTTCAAGCTGATCGCCTTCGCCGATTTTATCAGTGTCGCAAATCAAAACCGGAAGACCGACATTAATCGCATTTCTGTAAAAAATGCGGGCGAATGATTTTGCCAAAACCGCACTGACGCCTGCCATTTTAATGATTGTGGGAGCATGCTCACGAGAAGAGCCGAGACCAAAATTGTTTCCGGCGACAACAAAATCGCCTTTTTGAACTTTTTTGGCAAACTCAGGGTCAGCGTCTTCCAAAACGTGTTTTGCAAGTTCGGGAAGATTTGTCCTTAAATGAAAGAGTCGCCCCGGAGCAATGTGGTCGGTACTGATATCGTCGCCGAATTTGAAGGCGTTTCCTTTGTAAATTGCGTCCATTTAAATCACCTCTCGCGGGTCAGTAATGACACCGAAAATGGCGGTTGCGGCGGCAACTGCCGGAGACCCAAGATAAATGAATCCTTCCGTATTGCCCATACGACCTTGGAAATTGCGGTTTTGGGTCGCAAGACAAGCTTCGCCGTCTGCCAAGGCGCCTTCGTGAACACCGACACAAGGCCCGCATCCGGGCGCCATAATGATTGCACCGGCTTTGATGAAAGTTTCAATATATCCTTTTTGAACCGCTTCCAAGAAAATATCTTTTGAAGCCGGAACAACAATCAAACGCGTGTCAGGATGACGCTTTTTGCCCTCAAGAATGCGCGCCGCAATTTCAAGATCATCAATTCTGCCGTTTGTACACGTTCCGATAAAGACTTGATCAATTTTGGTACCGGCAACATCTCCGACAACGGCTGCGTTGTCAACGGTGTGCGGCTTTGAAATTGTCGGCTCCAATTTGGAAGCATCAATCTCAATGACACGCTCATAAACAGCACCGACATCGGCTTTGATTTCCTTATACTTGTCGCCGCGGCCATGTTCTTTTAAGTAAGCGCGCGTCGTTTCGTCGGTTTCAAAAAGACCGGCTTTGGCGCCGGCTTCGACGGCCATATTTGCCAATGTAAATCTTTCAGACATGGTCATGTTTTTGACGGTGTCACCGCTAAATTCAAGGGCTTTATAGGTGGCTCCGTCGGCACCGATGAGACCGATTAAATGAAGAATCAAATCTTTGGCATAAACGCCTTTTTGGAATTTGCCGGTGACGTTGATTCGAAATGTTTCAGGAACGCGAAACCAAGTTTTGCCCAGAGCGATTCCGACAGCAACATCAGTCGATCCCATGCCGGTTGCAAAAGCGCCAAGAGCTCCTGATGTACAGGTATGAGAATCGGCGCCGATGAGAACTTCGCCCGGATTGACATAAGATTCAATGAGACGCTGGTGGCAGACGCCCTCGCCGGCTTCAGAAAGCTGTGCACCTGTTTTTTTAGAAAACATCCTAAGAATCGTGTGTGCGTTTGACAAATCTTTTTGCGGGCTTGGTGCGGCATGGTCAATGAAAAGAACGGTTCTTTTCGGATTTGCGGCTTGAACCAGATTCATTTTTTCAAGCTGCTGAACAGCAAGCGGACCCGTCCCGTCTTGGACGGCAGTGACATCGACATCAACAAGAGTGATGTCGCCGGCATAAACATCTTTTCCGGCACGGCCGCTGATAATTTTTTCAGCTAAAGTTTGCGGTTTTTTTACCATAATAATCACTTTAAAAATAAGAGAAAATAAAGACTGAATCAAAATTCAGAAACATATTCTATTTTGGAATTTATCAAAGAGAACTTTAGATATAAAATAGTATTGGAAAAGCCGATATTTCCTTTGGCTGCGCTGATTCTTTTGATTCCCCAAAACCTTTCGGTTCCAAAAAACCAACCCTTACAACCCTTCTTCAATGATATGCTTTTCCCGAACAACTTTATTGGGCAAAAACGGTTCGACCTTGATAATGACGTGCGTACTCCGCCCATATTTTTCTTTTAAACTGTTTTCGACATTTTTTTGAATATCGGCCGCATCTTTAATTTTCATGTCTCCGTCCACCATGATATGAGCTTCAATGGCTTTATGACTGCCGATTTTTCTTGTTTTTAAGGAATGGCAATTCAAAACATTGTCACAATTTATGATAATGGATTCGATTTCCGCATTGATTTCGGGACTTAAGGAGGCTTCCATAAGATCATTGACGCTTTTGTAAAGAATTTTCAAACCGATATAAATAATATAAAGCGCCAGAATGACCGCCATAATCGGATCCAAAACCGCCCATTTTTCGCCAAGCAAAATGGCGGCGCCGATTCCTACAGCAACGCCGATGGACGAAAAACTGTCTGATCTGTGGTGCCAGGCATTGGCTTTAAGCATATCGCTGTCCAATTTTTTTGCAACACGGTTCGTGTACTGATAAAGCAGCTCTTTGATGATAATGGAAAAAAGAGCCGCTAAAAATGTTATCAACATCGGTCTTTCAAGCGGAACATCTTGAATGAAGCGATGAATTGAAACACCGCCCTCGTAACAAATGTAGGCGCCGGCAAACAAAAGCATGATTCCGACAACAGTTGACGCCAATGTTTCAATTTTTCCGTGTCCGTAATTGTGCGACTCGTCCTGCGGAAGTGATGACAGCCGAATGCTGAAAATAACAACAAAATCACTTAACAAATCCGACAGCGAATGAATCCCGTCCGCAATTAAAGCAGCACTGTGACCAAAAACCCCGACAATGATTTTGACAACTGTCAGAATAATGTTTATAATCATTCCGGCAACAGTAACACGCATACCCTCTTTCGGAAGCGAAGGGAGTTCTGAACCTGTGGAAGAAATCTGATCCGTCATTAAAACAAACATCCTTTTTCAAAAAAATAATAAAAATGATCATTCCAATAAAAGAAGTTATAGTATTTAAAAAACAAACAAAACATTGTTAAGCTCAAGCAATTTTTTTAAGATAGATGAAAATTTTTGAATATGCCGAAAGTAAAAATAAAAGATGAAATGTAAGATGAAAAGCAAAAGATGAAAAGCAAAAGATGAAAAGCAAAAGATGAAAAGTAAAAAACCAACAAAAATAGAATGTGATGAAATGAGACTGTTTATTGCTGTTTGTTTTTCCGAAGATGTCAACCAACATCTTTTAAAAAGCATCAATCAATTGAAATCAAAAACAACCGGAAACTTTACAAAACCGAACAATTTGCATATGACCCTTGTTTTCATCGGAGAAACCGATCGGGTCGAAGACATAAAATCTGCAATGGATGAAGTTTGCAAAGATCAAAGCCCGTATGATTTGACATTAAACCATATCGGTCGCTTTGAGCGAGGCCGCACTTCTTTGGTTTGGGCAGGCGGGCACTCAAAAAAACTGCCGATGATTTATGAAAATCTTGTCAAAATTTTGACAATCAAAGGATTTGAAATTGAAAAAAGAAAATTTTTGCCCCACATTACGTTAGGACGGCAAATCATATTCCAAAAATCCAAAAACAAAGAGGAAACGGATTCTTTTTTAAAAACCCTTGAATTTGA
>Ga0099364_10002445_pt1 | contig 29600 bp, 20 predicted proteins | sample TergutTh196P3_FD_73070 | JGI IMG/M metagenome (GOLD analysis project Ga0099364, IMG submission 73070) | Microcerotermes parvus P3 segment gut microbial communities from Pointe-Noire, Republic of the Congo - Th196 P3 | ecosystem: Host-associated > Arthropoda: Insects > Digestive system > Gut ...
CCCGTAGGCACTGGCTCCACTACCACCCAGAGCCTTGATCCTGCCTGTTGCTAACTGCTCAAATCGGCTTCCATACATGCCAGATGCCTCCTGACCGCTACCACCTGTGGCTTCTATCTCGCCGGCTGTCATAAAAGTACTATATTCGATCCCGCTGGCTCCCTCTCCACTACCACCCAGAGCCTTGATCCTGCCTGTTGCTGACTGCTCAATGCCTCGAGCACGAATGCCCACCGCACCATCGACACCGCCTGTGGCCTCTATCTCGCCAGATGTCGTTATACTACCAGTCTGCACTATAATGCCCGTTCCACTACCACCCAGAGCCTTGATCCTGCCTGTTGCTGACTGCTTGAGGTTTTGTTCAACATAAAGGCCTGCTTCGATGCCTGTGTCGCCCAAATTGCCGGTGGCTTCTATCTCACCGGCTGTCACAAGAGAAGTAACAAAGATCCCCCTGGTAAGGTATGTACTACCAGCAAGGGCCTTTATACTGCCTGTTTCTGCCTGCTCAAAGGTTCCTACAACACGAAGGCCATCTGCATTCGATCCGGTACCTCCAGTTGCAATAATCACACCTTCGTGCTGGACAAGTGCCCCTGTTACATAAATACCCCGTGCAGAATTTCCGGCACCCCCGGTCGCAATAATTTCACCAGAATACTGCACGATGCTCCCATCCTGTAACAGGATGCCTGCTGCGTCTGCAGATGTCCCACCGCGAGCCGTAATCGTACCTTCGTTGCCTTGAGCCTGTACAAGATCACCGGCATTCAGCACCAGTCCGCGTCCCACAAAACCTTTTGCATTGATTTCGGCCATCGCACCGGCAGCCTGTGTGAGGCTCCCTTTGTCAACAAGAATACCAGCCGACGCTTGCGTCGGACCACCGAGCGCTTCAATTTCGCCATTGCCACGCTGCGTGAGTCCACCTGTCCCTTCTACAACGAGTCCGGGAGCGTTTGTGTTCGAACCGCCTTTTGCGCTGAGGATAGTGCCTGCAGCACCATTCTGCAGAAGAGCTCCTTTGACCTGGATGCCATACGCATCAGTACTGGAACCTCCTGTCATTGCAATGCCTCCTCCTGTCTGGTTCAGGTTGCCTCCCACAACAATACCGACCGACAGACGACTGCCATCTGAGGCAAGGGGCTCGGTACCTCCGTCAGCAGTTACCTGGCCACTGACATCCAGGTTGCCACCAATGATCGTGCCCATGGCCAGGATCCTGTTCCCGGCAGCAGAGTACAGTTTTCCCTTCTCACCAACAACCAGATTCCCGGTAATACCGAGACCGGCAGTCATGGTGGATTGAGACGGATTGGTGGGGTCAGGAGTGCCATTAGTCACATTGCTACCGCGAACCCAGATTTCTACACTGTGACCGCCAGGCAGGGTATTGTCCAGTTCAAGATTGCCATCAGCGAGAATATGGTACGCACCAGTAACTGGAGGAAAAGGAACTGCCGGGGTCCTTTCCAGTGTTTCAAGCTGATAGTAATCTCCTTCTTTTGAACCGGAAGGGGCAGGTCTGTAGGTATTGTCAGCACCTTTGTCACCCAAAAATTGTGTGTTCTCCGCGGGGATATGCGTCGGGTCGCCAGCTTTTGCCACACCTGCACTGAACATCAGCGCAACGGACAGTGCAAGAGCCGTCTTGCGAAATACCGGAATCTTTTTTTTTCGTTCAGTCATTGTCGGTTCCTGAATAAAGCAGGGGTTGTAAAAAATCCCGCCCATCTTCGATATTTCCCCTGAAATAACGGTGTACATGCTGCAAGTACGGGACAACTGAGCTCAGATAAACTGCCAGAAACAATAAAAAAAACGGTGTACCAGTTTGTCCCGATTATCTTCTGACGGTATTACGTCTGCCACTGACGGGACATACGCTGATCTGCCGGACACTGGATGAACGCAATAGGGTATCTGATCACTCACTACGTTCAATACGGGTCCAATCTGCTCAGGAGAGTCGGCGCAAGATGGCATACCAGGACTGACTGCGCGTAAAAGATGCAAAGTACACCCTCCATTTTATTGCAATTTCAGCAGGTTTTAAGAGTTTAAAAAAAATAACCATGGTTTTGACAAAAATATGCAGCAAGGGAGGCTGTTTGCCTGAAACTGTGCGCAATAACTCCGTGGAAACTGCTGATGGCTGCAAAGAACAGGTCGGACAGGCATGCTTCAAAAAGTCTGGAGGTCACAGGCAGCAGGTACAGTCTCGGCTTTTCCGGTGCACAAAAAAATGGTGCTTCAGGTGCATCAGGTATTGACAGAATCTTTTTTCTGGATTTAAATAACTAAAAAATTAGTTATGTCATGTGTCATTTACTACAGGACGCCATACGATGAGAACGGAGCACCTGGACAGATTTCCGGAAGACTGGCAGCCGGTTGCGCAGGTTTTTTCTGCTTTGGGCGATACAACCCGGCAGAATATCCTGCTTCTTTTTGAACCAGGAGAAGAACTGTCAATCAAGACGATTGCTTCCATGTTTGCGCTCGGGCGCTCGACTATTGTCCATCACCTCAGCATACTGGAAGAGGCAGAAATTCTGTCGGTTCGCAGAACTGGACGGCAGACGCTCTATTCCATCCGCTATGACCAGATGCTCGGCTCTCTCGAAAAACTCAGGCTGTATATCGAAGCGGATCTGAATACGCTCGCAACGGACGCAAACCATAAAAGGGAGATCACGTGATGCCCGGAATACCAGCGCAAGGATCGTTACAGAACCGGAAAACCTTTCTGAGTATGGCAAGCTGCTATGCCCTGGGGACCTATAACGACAATTTTTTCAAGCAGGCAGCACTCCTTCTGGCAGCCAGTGCCAAAATGTATCAGATACAGGGTGTTGCAATGGTGCTCTTTGCACTGCCATTTGTCCTTTTTTCAGCCTATGCCGGCTGGCTGGCCGACAGGCTGCCCAAGACACGGATAGTGCTCCTGTCCAAGCTCGGTGAAGTCATCGCCATGACAGTTGGCCTGGTTGCCCTGATGCATCTGAACTGGAACGGGATACTCGCTGTCATCTTTATCATGGGACTGCAATCGACGTTTTTCAGCCCGGCCCTGAACGGATCCATCCCGGAGAATTTTTCCAGCGCCCAGGTCCCGCGTGTGAACGCATTGATGAAGCTGGCAACGACAGTAACCATCCTGATGGGTATTGCACTGGGCGGTATGTTGCTTGATGTGGATGTAGGTCTGCCCGCAAAGCTGACGCTGTCCGGGGAATTTGCTTCCGGAAGAGTCGTCGTCGGTGTCGTGGCCATGCTGATAGCCATCATTGGAATATGCGCAGCACTGGGAATAGGAAGAGGGCAGGCAGGTGCCGCATCAACAGCACCCTTTCCCTGGCTGGGCCCCATTGATTCAGCAAGACACACTTTAGCCTGTCGCAAAAAGGACCCCTCCCTTTTTCTCGCACTGATAGGAGAAGCGTTTTTCTATTCGATTTCTTCTTTTGCCTTGCTTTGTATCAATAATCTCGGTGTGCAGCAACTGGGCCTGACTGTGACCGTAACCAGCCTGCTTACGGTGTCACTCGCACTGGGAATATGTATTGGTGCCGTTTTTGCCGGAAGATATGAAGCCATTCTCTGGAAGCGGCTCATGCTGCCCAGTGGAGTGGGGATGTGTGCCGGCCTGCTGGTATCGGCAATGGTTGTGTTTTTCCCGGCGGGCTCTCTGGTCAAAGCCTTTTTGCTTGCAGTCTTTTTGCTGACCGGTTTCTTTGCCGGTGTATACCTGATCCCTCTGGTGAGCTATATCCAGATTCGTCCGGCAGCTTCGGAAAAAGGCAAAATACTGGGTATTTCAAGCTTCGCTTCGTTTGCAGGGATTATTCTTGCCGGTCTTTTCTTTTCCATGCTCGACTGGCTCAATGCGCTCACCGGTGGGATACAGCCTTCTACGATTCTGGCAGCAAGCGGGGCAGGGGGACTCGTTTTCATGCTGTGGGCCGCCACCCGTCTTCGCCCGTTTCTTCCGTTCGGCTATTACAGACCGCTTGGCATTCTGCTGCGCGCCGTTCTGTCACTGCGCTATCGCGTGACCACAAGCGGACTGGATACACTGCAGATTTCCGGGCCAACGCTTTTTCTGCCAAACCATCCCGGCCTGATTGATCCTTTCCTCATCTATTCGCAGATAGCCGGATATGCACCGAGACCGCTGGCAGATGAAACACAGATGGGAGGCATTCATGGCAAAGCAGCTGCCTGGTTTCTGGATGCAGTAAGGATTCCGGATGTCTTCAGAAGCGGTGCCCAGGCCGTATCGGCTACGCAAAGAGGGATCCACGCGATTCTGGATGCCCTGAAGGCGGGTGACAATATCCTGATGTATCCCTCTGGCAGAATCTATCGCTCTTCCCGCGAGAGCATTGGTGGAAATTCCGGCGCATGGTCACTGATCCAGCAGGCACCCGGCATACAGGTTGTTCTGGTCCGCACACACGGGCTGTGGGGGAGCGACTTCGGGTTCGGTGCAACCGGAAAGGCACCGGTTTTTACGCGCATGCTGATGAAAAGTATCTTCGTCCTGTTGTGCAACGGTCTCCTTTTCATGCCGCGCAGAAAAGTCCACATGGAATTTGTGGAAAGAAAAGATCTTGCCGCTATCCTCGACAGGCTGGAACTGAACCGTCAGCTGGAGGAGTTTTATAACGAAGCCGAAGCACCTCCCGTCAGAATTCCCCACTGGTTCTGGAAAGGAAGCAGACCGGTTGCGCTGCCGGAATATAATACGCACATCAATGTGGGAGATACGAAAGATGTCAGTCTTGAAGTGCGTGAGGAAGTCAGCCGCATTTTACGCAAGGCAGCAGCTCTTCCCGCCGATCATCCTGTCTATGACAGCATGGGACTTCGTAATGATCTGGGCCTTGACTCCCTGACAATGATGCAGGTGTCCGTCGAACTGGAAGCGACATTTCACCGGACGATACCCTCTCTGGAAGCACTCAATACGGTAGCGGACTGCATGCTCGCAGCTATCGGACGACTCGACTCCGACGCAGTCTTTTTGCCAGCTCCGCCTGCCTGGTTTGCACCTTCCAGGGCAACAGCTCTGGATTTGCCGACGGATATGAGCAATATTGTTACGGCCTTTATCCGGCATCTGAAGCACAATCCGAAAGACCCGTTGCTGGCCGACAGGAACGCACTGAGAAGTCGCAGGCAGATTTTTATGGGTGCACTGATCATTGCCGGGCGTCTGCGCAGCATGCCAGGAACCCGGATCGGTATCATGCTGCCTTCGGTACCCGCTGTGGCAGTGGTCTGGCTTGCAGCCCTTCTGGCAGGTAAAACACCGGTGTTTTTTAACTGGACAACCGGCTTTGCCAATCTCGGGCACGGCATTGGAGTGACGGATGTAGATCGCATCATTTCTGCAACCGAGCTGATGAGCCGTCTGGAACTGCAGGGAGTGCGCCTGAAGGAACTGCCGGTTGAATGGATCGCGCTCGATGAAATGGCTGCGACATTTACTGTTTTCGAGAAAATGAAGGGAGTGATCCGTTCACGGTTGTGGCAGGATGCTGCACGTTTCAGGGTACCTGAAACAGCTGCAGTTCTTTTTACTTCCGGATCGGAAGCGCTTCCCAAGGCAGTCCCGCTGTCGCACCGGAATCTGCTTACCAATGCAACCGACGTCATCACGGTACTGGATCTGGACCCTGCGGACACGGTCCTGGCAATGCTGCCTCCTTTTCATTCTTTCGGCCTGATTGTAGGCATTGTCATTCCGCTGGCAACAGGGTTCAGGGCGGTGTTTCATGCCAATCCGACAGAATCAGCGCATCTGAACAGCCTGATACGGGATTTCCGTATTTCGTTACTGGCAACCCCACCGACGTTTTTGCAGTCCATGCTGGAGCAGGCAAGAGGAACAGAGCAGCTCGCAAGCGTGAAATATGCCTTTGTTGGGGCGGAAAAGTGTTCCGAACATGTGTATGAGGCCTTCGCGAAGCAGTGTCCGGCAGCGTCGCTTTGCGAAGGGTACGGCATTACGGAGTGTTCACCTGCCGTTTCGGTAAACCGGCCAGGTGATGTGCATCCGGGAACGATCGGTCCTTTTCTGCCATCTGTCACAGGAGTCATTGTCAAAGAGGAGGGCGGTATCATTCATGGGCACACACCTTCTGGAGAGACAGGCATGCTGCTTTTGCAGGGACCGAGTATTTTCAGTGGCTATATTGGTGATTCGCCTTCTCCGTTTGTTACATTTGAAGACAGAACATGGTACAGAACCGGGGATCTGGTCAGTATGGATGACGCCGGTCGGCTGACCTTCAGAGGGAGGCTCAAGCGTTTTGTCAAAGTAGGTGGAGAGATGATTTCCCTGCCACAGCTGGAAGAGGTGTTGCTGGAGGCTTACTCCCGGCACGAGGCTGCTCCGGAGGAGGGGATGGCGCTTGCTGTGGAAGCCACATCAGATGAGCACAACCAGCAGATTGTCCTTTTTACTCCGATGGAACTGACGCTGGCCGAGGTCAACAGCACGATCCGGTCGGTCGGACTCTCGCCACTGTTTTCGGTCAGGCAAATCCGCCAGGTCGACACAATCCCGCTTCTGGGGAGCGGCAAGACCGATTACCGGGCCTTGAAAGAACTTCTGTCAGAGTCCTGACTGTTACCTGGATCCGTGTTCAGGGCAGCTTACGCAGAAAACAGGTGCTGGTCTGCCAGTTCAGAATCAGGACGGGCGCAAGCCAGAAAGAAGCCTGGAAGCGGAGTTTGTCTGAGTCTGCTTATGCGTCAGGAAACCCTGACTTCAAGGCTTTTCCCAGGACACCATGTTTGATGCCGGATGCCAGAATTTCGTTCAGAAGCAGAATTTTTATGGTAATGCTGGCAGGTAATTCGATTGAATGTTCGCCTTTTCTGGGCCTGGAAGGTAGCGGAACAGGGCGTCTGTCTTCAAAATAAAAGTCCATGGATGTTATTAATGCATCTTTCGCCATAAAAAGAGCGTCTTCCAGGTTTTCACCTTGAGTCAGGGCTTCCGGAATATCCCGAAATGAAACTACAAATGCGCCTTCAATATCAGAAGCTGGTGTAACTATCGCCGGGTATTTCATGTGTTTTCCTTCCGATTTGTGGAAAGTCAATTCAGTCTGTCTTCTGCCTCGTCGGTGTATTCAACATGATAGTGCTTCATGGCTTTTGCTGTCGCCTTTTCCGCTCAGTACTGATTCGGGCTGCCACTTGCGCAGGAGTGCGCATCGTTGCTTCACTGCGCTCTATTCTCTCAAGAGATGCCAGTACTCTTTTATCAAACTCGTCATCGTGCAGGAGTGAGAGTTCGTTTCTGACTTGCAAATCAACAAGGCGGATGCCTTCCTGCACGACTTCACTGATACTTCTGAAGTGACGGGAATTGACCAGGTGTTCCGCGATTTCCCAGACAGATGGCTGTGCCGAGATGCTTTTTTTTTGCGAAAGTTGTCCAGACATGGTGCTTCCTCAGGAATGCCACTAACAGTGTGACACAGTTGACGCCACTACCAACGATGAAAGTGGTTCTCTCATGTTAATGCTACTGGTGGCATAATATCATGATTTCACGCTTGCTGTAACCAATGCCTGTCTGCCAGGGTTTTTGAATGTCAAACCCGGATTTTCCATTAGGCTGCACAGGCTGGAAAATGGAACACCCTGATGGAAATTTTGTAATAATCAACGCCCTTGTACGAAACATGCTATTGTACAATTTGCAGAAATTTCTAATGGAATGCGGGATAAAATCAGCTTTTCCGGAGACAGTACAAGACAACAGACACATCCAGAAAACGCGACCCTTCATTGGAGAAAATGTGAAGGATCGGCCCCGGACCTGGTGCGCGAAAGCCACGCACCCGGCTTGAAGAAAGTGTAGAAACGGAGCCGGGTTTTCGCACAGAAACCGTAGCGCCACACTCCTGTTCCACCTCGCACAAAATGTAGCAACATCTTTTCAGAAAACCACGGTATGCGTTCTGCTGTTCAGGCTGTGACAGTCCCTATCCGTTCTCTGCACCCTGTTCGCCAATGTTGTGCTTTTCTGCAAAACCGGAAAGTATCATGGTAAGTGCTCCGTCACCTGTCACATTGCACGCTGTTCCAAAGCTGTCCTGAATGGCAAAAATGGTCATGACCAGCGCCGTTCCGGTCGAGTCAAAACCAAGAACGGATATGATCAGGCCCAGGGAAGCTACTACAGTGCCACCAGGTACACCGGGAGCAGCAATGCCGAAAATTCCAAGCAGAAAGCAGAAAAGAACCATGTTCTGCAGCGAAGGGATCTGACCATAAAGAACCTGGGAAACCACCATGACAAAAAAGGTAAGGGTAAGAACCGAACCGCACAGATGAATGTTGGTAAAAAGCGGTATTCCAAAAGAGACGATATCCTTGCGCAGTACTTCTGATCTGGCAGCACACTGAAGAGCAACCGGCATGGTTGCCGCAGAGGACATGGTTCCGAGAGCGGTAATATAAACCGGGCCGTAATGACGGATGACTTCAAAGGGATTTTTTCGGGTATAGACTGCAGCTACGCCAAAAAGCAGAGCCAACCAGATGAAGTGTGCAGTTATAACGACAACAACTACAATAAGCAAAATGGGGAGAAGTTCAACAATTTCACCCGTATAAGAAAGTTTTGCAAATGTGGTCCCGATAAAGAAGGGCAGAACGGGGATCATGACTCTTTTTACTATTGAAAGGACGATCTGCTGAAATTCACCAAGCAGGGTGATAAAGGCGGTGGCTTTGGTCCATGCCGCTGCAAGACCGACCAGAATGGCAAGCAGCAGGGCTGTCATTACCGGCATGACCTGCGGAAGATGCAGATTGAAAACAAGCTCGGGTACTGCTTTTCCGCCTGACGTGACATCGCTTATGTTCAGGAGCGGAATAATTCCATAACCCAGGCCAGTAGAGAAAAAGGCGGCTCCAACGGTGGAAAGATACGCTATGACGAGTGCAACGCCCAGTAATCTGGATGCATTCTCCTCCATATTTGCAATTGCTGAGGATATGAACCCCAGAATGATAAGGGGAACACAGAACATGATAAGCTGATGCAAAAGAGCCTGTATTGTAATAATTACCACAATCACTGGCACACTGTTCATGAGGCCTGCAATAAACCCGATGACAATGCCGACGAGAAGACCTGCTACCAGACGAAAAGGCAAAGACGAAAAAATCTTCATAAAAAATCTCCTTGTTCCGGTCTGTCCGTCCGTCAGATCCTGCCAGTACGGATTCAACACAAGGGGACCGGTATTTTCCGCCGGAACGACCGGAAAGGTTGTCGCTTCCTGTACCGGAAACGGGCATTTCGGGTAGTATAATGGCATTTTTTTCAAGGGAATCTGTTTTTCTGACAAATGAGCTCCTTGCGGATGCCGGTGTTGCACCCGGAAACCGTACTCCTTTCCCTGCCGTGTTGCGCAGAAACCTTGCAGCCCGGGCACATGATCAGATACCCTGTTTGACTGACAGATGGTTTTATTTCGGGAGTTCCCATGGCATTTTTTTCTGTTTCCCGCATCTTCCGGAAAGCCCTGCTGCTTTCCTTTGTCTGTATCCTGACGGCATCCCCTGCATCATCCCGGGATGCTGTCGATTTGCCACAACAGAAAACACTCACCGCCTTCGAGTCCGAAGCCGAACTCGCTGCCTGGCTGGACAGCCGGTCAAATCGGGTCAAAGCACACAGACAGCGTAACCGGCGGTCAGCCTGGCATGGTGCAGGTATGCCGTCATCACCGATAATGCAGGAAATGCCGGTAGCAGCCGCTCCCATGGCCCCCGATCAGGGAACTGCCGAATCGGTCACCAATGTCCAGACAGCCGGGGTGGATGAAGGCGGCATCGTCAAGGTACACGAAAACCATCTTGTCATTCTGCGTCGCGGGCGTCTTTTTACCGTGGACATCAGCAACAACAGGCTCTCCGCCTCCCATGTAACGGATGCCTTCGCTCCCGGCTCGTCCGGGCACGCATGGTATGATGAAATGCTCATCTCGGGTAATACCATCATCGTCATCGGATACAGCTACGGCAAAGGAGGAACGGAAGTCGTCCTGTTCGACATTGACAGCAGCGGAAAACTGACTTACCGCTCGACCTACGTTCTGAGATCGAACGATTATTATTCCTCACGCAACTATGCCAGCCGGCTGATCGGCAACAGACTGATCTTTTACACGCCACTGTACCTCAACTTTCACGGTAATCCCATCGACTGTTTTCCGGCGATCAGCACCTGGGAAGAGGGTAAAAAAAGCGACTTCAGACGTATTGCTCCTGCAACCCGTATCTTTCGCACCGATGACGATCTCGATCCGACAAGGATGCGAATTGCACTGCACACCGTCCAGACCTGTGAGATATCCGACGCCACGATGCAGTGCACCGCAACCGGCATACTGGCCCCTGCAGGGCGCGAATTTTATGTCTCAAAAGATGCCGTCTATGTCTGGGCAGCACCTTTCAGACACTTTAACCGCAGGATGACTGACCCGGATGCCGGGCCGGTCAGATCGGCTCTTTTCCGGCTTCCACTGGACGAGAGCAGGGCACCGACCGCAGTCAGGACTTTTGGCAGTCCTATTGACCAGTTTTCCTTTCTGGAAAGCGATGACGGACATCTGAATGTGCTCCTCAGATCCGAAGGACCCGCTCCTTCCATGTGGGCCTCCGAACTCGGCAGCCATGACCTTGCCCTGCTGCGCATTCCACTCGACCAGTTCGGAGACGGGTCGGAAACGGTACCCGTGAACAACTATCATCCGCTTCCATCTCCTCTGGGTGGACGCAGTATCCAGAACCGCTTTATTGGCAACTTCCTGCTCTACGGTGCCGGAAGCACCTGGGCGCGTCAAAGACTGACATCGGAAAGCATCGCCTGGGCACTGGCATGGAAAAATCCGCAGAAAACACCCGTCAAGCTTTTACCCGCCCAGAGCGTTGACCGGATTGAAGCCCTCGGAAAACACGCCATACTGATTGGCAGACAGGACAGCAATCTGGTCTTTACAACCGTTGCCCTGACCGGAACAGAACAAAAGCCCCATGCCAACACCATCAGCCGTTATCAGTTGCGCGATGCAGCGCAGGGTGAGACACGTTCTCATGGTTTTTTCTACAGAGCGGACAGTGACAAAAGCGGCATTTTAGGCCTGCCCTTCAGAGGGAGTGAATCAGGAGGCTGGCAGCAGCTCAAAAAACCCTCCAGTGGCGTTATCTATCTGAAAAACACCAACCTGTCGCTATCCGAAATGGGCAGACTGAACGCATTGGCAACGTCCGCCCAGGAAGATGGCTGCAAGGCATCCTGTGTGGACTGGTATGGCAATTCCCGCCCGCTTTTCCTGAAAGGACGTGTCTTTGCCCTGATGGGATATGAACTGGTCGAAGGCAGGCTGCACAATAACCGGATCACCGAAATCAGACGTCTTGACTTCATTCCGGCTCCGGCTGGCGCGCCATCCCCCAGAAAAACGCCCCACTGATGGAAGAGGATCTACCTGCTGGAAAATGCCGGGCTTTTACTGTAAATTCTATTGTATACATGGTGATGCAGCAATAATGTAAAGTGTTTTGTAAAGAGTGTGCTGCCCTTGTTTGCGCAGACAGCCCTGGAGATTTTCAGGGTTTCGGGCTGTTGAACTGCCCGCAGATTCAGGAAGTGCGTGCTGACGAAAAACGGTGCACATGCACGATGTCAGGCCGCACAACCTGTATTTTTCCGGACAGGGCAACCTGATATTGGAGTTCGTCTTCAGGATGGTTCCGCTCGCGTTACCACGGGAATATGCGACCTCTGGTTCGCGGGAAAAGTTTGTAACGCACGTTCTGCAATTCTGTTTGAGAATGTACAATAAAGAAGGAGTACTATTGCTCCATACGGACCCGGAGTTTTTCAGAATTGCACCTCGTACCTGAATCAAAGCGTTCAAACCGTTGCTGTGAGAAATGGACATGCCTTTAGCACAAACCGAACAAAACAGGGTTTTCCATATTGACGCCAGATCGGCGCTGGTATGCTTTGTGCTTCTGTTCTTCCTGGGTGCAGGACCCGTGGTGGCAACCCCTCTGACACTGGACACAGCCATCCTGCCTGCGCCTGATTCCGGTGGAAAATGGGGATATGTGGACGCCCGGACTGGTGCCGTTCTGATTGCTCCGCAATTTTCCAGTGCCGACTTTTTCTATAACGATGTGGCCATTGTAAGCCGCAACTATCCGGACAGGGAACAGGCCGAAAGAGCCGGGGTCGATGCAGCACTGACCGGAGCCGGTGTGATAGCCCGCAACGGAATCGAACTGTTACCCACCATCTATGCCAGGGTAGAACAGGCAAAAAGCGGACAGCGTGCCCAGTCCCGCCTTTTTAAAGTCAGAGCGGAAAACGGAGAACAGGCTGTCTATCATACCGACAAGGGCTTTATCCTGCCGTTCGGAAATTATGATCGCATCCAGTTCCGGCCCGGCGGGGTTGTCATCAGTGACGGTGTCTATCATGCGCTGGACGGTATGCGCTATACTCCACCGCAAGGTACTGAAATAACACAGATAGAGCCTTTGACCAACACCCTGGTTGTCAGAAGAAAAGTGGGAATAATGAAGGAGCGGGGCGTATTTCGCATGGATGGCTCCGTGCTGGTTCCCATCAGATACCATGATATCAAGTTCATACCGGAAGCCGAGGTATGGCTGGCTTCCCGTGTTGATCCGACCGTCCGAAGGAGGCTGGCCAGTGCAATCCTGGCAGACAGCGATCCGGATGTCGGAGAAGGTTCTGACGATCTGACCGTCAACGTCTATGATCTGTCCGGCGAAGTGGTACGCTCCTTTCGGGCCCGGTACTGGCCAACGGTGACAAAAAACCGCTACCGGTATACAGGCAAGGGAGTGGACTATTTTGTTGATGCAAAAACAGGGCGTACCCTTTCAAAAATGCAGAGAAGAAACCCGCCCGACACGGCAGACGTATACACCATTTTTGAAACTGAGGAGCGGTTCGGGATACAGGATGCCGATGGGACTGTCAGGGTACAGCCCGTTTACGGCAGTATTGTCAGCCTGGGTGGAGGACTCTTTGCCGCTACGACAACACCGGAAGGGCAGGACCGTCATCATCACAACTGGGGAGTGATTGATGCGACCGGCAGGGAAATCATCCCGCCCACATACGCCTTTATCACTGCTACCAGCGAAACCGGTCCGCTGATCTGTCAGCGATGGCATACCTTCCCGCGACAGACCTGGCTGGTGGAACGGAACGGTTTGCATATCACTCCTGAGGACAGCCCCTTTGAGCATGATATCCGTTTCAATCCGGCCGGCCTGGCAGTAGCCCAGAAAAGCGAAGGAAAGCTGGGAGTAATCGATTACTACGGTCATGCCGTTTTTCCTTTTGGTGAGTACAGTCAGATTCACATCCTCTTCCGGGGAGAAGAAAAAGAAGCTGGTGACGCAGAAGAAGACGTTTCCAGAGATGCACAGCCATCTGTACGCGCTGTGAAAGACGCGTACTTCCGGGTTCAGCAAAATGGTCTGTGGGGCCTGTACGACAGTGCTGGCAGGGAGCTGGTTCCTCTGCGTTACGGATTTGTCTCGCTGAGCAAGGAAAGGGATGACTGGGCCATCGTGGAAGACGAAAAAAGGAACCGGTCCGGATTTGTGCACCTGCGCACGGGTCTGACCATTGCGCCCAGGTATCAGACTGCGCGGGTCTATTCAGGTTTTTTGCGGGTTGTGGAAAGAAATCCGGATGCCCGTGGCAGTACGTATATCCTGTTTGATGGCAAGGGCAGGGAATTCGCACGGTATGATGCCTTTCGCGAATTCAGGCATACCGACATGGTAGCAGTAAAAAAAGACAGCAGGTGGGCACTTCTGGACGGGATGGGCAAACCGGTTACGCCATTCCGCTATACCGGAATAACCCGGGCAGCCGCTTCCTTTGTCTGGGGTGATACGGACAAGGGAAGGGTACTGGTCGGGCGAAATGGCAAAGAGTACAGAATAAGGTAGCCATCCCGAGCCGGGTGCAGTTTATGGCATGCTCAAAGGGCGATGCCGGAAGAGGCATGCGGCAGGACCGGGCGCAAACACGGAAGCGCCGGCTGGCTTCTTCGGTCGGAGTCCGTGCTGTCCATACATCCTCATGCAGGAAGCGGAGATTTTTTATGAAAAAAACGCTGGCAATATTGCTTTTTCTTTTTACGGTAACCGCTTCCGGGTCAGCGCTTGCGCATGGAAAGCATGCACACGGCAAACATGTCCATGGAGACGCGGAAATGAATGTGGTCCTGCAGGATGGCGAACTGCTGATAGAAATACAGGGCGCACTTGCCAGTTTTATCGGATTCGAGCACAGGCCGCAAAACACGCAGCAGGCAGCAGCAGCAGACAGGCTGCAGGCGCTCATGAAGGATGCTGACCGGATTTTTGAACTGACGCCTGAAGCGGGTTGTGCAGTTGAAACGGTTGTGCTGGAATCGCCTGTTTTTGATAAAAAAAAGGCTTCCGGAGCCACCACAAAAAAGCAGGATGAACACCATGATCTGTCTGCGCAATACCTGTTTTCCTGTAAAAACCCGGCCAGACTGAAGAGCATAACGGTGCGGCTTTTTACGCTTTTTGAAGGCATGCATTCCATTAGAGTCCAGGCCATTCACGAAGGACGCCAGATGGCAGCCGGTCTGAGTCGGGAAAGACCAACGCTTTCTTTCTGATTATTTTTTTTTCATGCACGAAAACGCCATAGAACTGCGCCATATTGAATATACCTGGCCTGGAAATACGCAGAGCACCCTCAGCATCGATTCCCTGAGTCTGAAGAGGGGGGGCAGGCTTTTTGTTGCCGGGCCGAGCGGGAGTGGAAAAAGCACACTTCTGTCGCTTGTTGGCGGGATCATTCTTCCTTCACGGGGGGAGGTAAGCGTACTGGGTACTTCCCTGAACACGATGTCCTCATCAATGCGTGACCGCTTCCGGGTCGATCACATTGGTTTCATTTTCCAGCAGTTCAATCTGATTCCTTATCTGTCTGTCCTGGACAATGTGCTGTTGCCGTGTCGTTTTTCGGCAGTCCGGCGCCAGGGTGCGATCGGGCAGGGAGCGTCTGTTGAAGCGGCTGCAAAAGGTCTGCTTGATGCGCTTGGCCTGGATGAAGCGCTGTGGCATCGTCCGGCCAGCCAGCTCTCTGTCGGTCAGCAGCAGCGTGTAGCAGCAGCGCGTGCTCTGATCGGAAAGCCGGCACTGATTGTGGCCGATGAGCCGACCTCCGCTCTGGATGCACAGCATCAGGAGGACTTTATTGGCCTGCTCATGGACGAATGTGCCCGTTTTACGACGGCACTCATCTTTGTCAGTCACGATGAAAGGCTCTCGAAGCACTTTCATGACCGTCTGACGCTTGCCGTGTAAGCCGGAGGACCTTTTTATGCGCCATATGACCTATCTGTTTCATCTTGCGGTCAAAAGCTCATGGAACCGCCGTTTTACGCTTTTCATGGTTGTGCTTTCCGTCGCGCTGTCGACGGTTTTACTGCTGGGAATTGAACGCTTGCGTCTGCAGGCCAAAGAAGGCTTTGTCAATGCGGTCTCCGGTGTGGATCTGATAGTGGGAGCCAGAGGGAGCAGTGTCCAGCTGGTTTTATATGTCGTTTTCAGAATGGGTGGTGCGACAAACAACATGAGTTATGAGAGCGCCCTGCGCCTCGAGGCAGATCCGAGAGTGGCGTGGACGATTCCCGTATCGCTCGGTGATTCGCACAGGGGATTCCCGGTGCTTGCAACCAGTCAGGCTTATTTTGAGCATTTCAGATATGGCAGTGCACGGCCACTGCGTTTTGCCAGTGGAGAGTCTTTCAAGGATGTTTTTGATGTGGTGATTGGTGAGGAAGTAGCGCGTGCGCTACAGTATACGACCGGTTCGCGCATTGTGATCAGTCATGGATCAGGCACAATGAGCCTGACCAGTCATTCTGACAAGCCCTTTGTGGTGACGGGTATTCTGGAGAGAACAGGAACACCGGTTGATCGTACGCTGCATATAGGTCTGGATGGCCTGGAGGCGATCCATCTTGGCTGGGAGGGGGGTACGCCTGTCCGTGGTCTTTCCATTGCACCCGAGCACGTAAAAAAGTTCGATCTGACACCCAAAAGCATCACGGCACTTATGGTTGGTCTTCAGAGTCGCACCCAGGTCTTTGCGATGCAGCGGGAACTGATGCACGACAGGAACGAGGCATTGATGGGAGTGCTGCCAGGCGTTGCGATGGACGAGTTGTGGGGTATGATCAATGTGGGCGAAAAGGCTCTGATGGCGATGTCTGTTCTGGTTGCCGCAGTTGGTCTGGCGGGTCTGGCTTCATCGGTTCTTGCCGGGCTGGGTGAAAGAAGGCGGGAGCTGGCCGTTTTACGTTCCGTTGGTGCAAGACCGCATGAAATCGTCCTTTTGCTGCTTTTTGAAGGCATACTGTTACTGATATCAGGAATCCTGCTTGGTGTTGCCGTTCTGATGACAGCGTTTGCGTTCGGAGGGACTGTTGCACAGAGGAACTGGGGCATTGTGCTCCACGCGGGTCTGCCGGGTGCGGGTGAATGGATGCTGATTGGTGGTATCATTGCAGCTGGTCTTTTCGCGAGTCTGATACCTGCTGTCCGGGCATACAGGATGAGTCTTGCGGATGGATTGACAGCAAGAACCTGAGAGAGTTTTTACATGAGAAAAGGCATTGTGGTTATTATTGCGCTGATTGTGATCGCAGTCGGCTATCAGATAGGGTCAAACCATTTTTCCGGGCGTTCGGCTGCGAGAAAGGGTTCACCAGTGATCATTACGGGTTCTTTTTCCCCGGAAGCAGCGCAGGACGGGCAGACGGCACAGCCCGCCCCGACAGGCCGGTACAGAACGGCGACCTGGGGAGAACTGATGCCTGATGGCTGGAGCCCGATCAAGATTATTGGCGGACTGAACATTGATGAGCTCGATGATGCCGACCCCCGTGCAATTGAAGCACTGGAAAAGACCATTGAAGCCTGGAAAAATGCCCCGGTCAACCCCGACATGGATGCAGAGGATGTCCGGATTGGAGGTTATGTTGTACCACTGGAGCACCGGGGAGACTCCCTGAAGGATTTTCTGCTGGTTCCTTATTATGGAGCGTGCATTCACACGCCTCCACCTCCGCCTAACCAGATTATTTTTGTGAGTATGCAAAAACCGGTCCGTAATATCCGGACCATGGATGCGGTGTGGGTTGCCGGTCATCTGAAAGTTGAAAGAAATGATACGGTGCACGGTCCGACCGGATATACGATGGATGGTGTGTCGATAGTACCCTATGTTCCGGAAACCAGAGTTGAGACGGAATGAGAAGTGGAATGACCAGCGTAGTTCCTTCCGGGTAAGGACAGCCGTTGTGCAGGTTCGTCAAAAACCGGCATGTACAGGAAAAATCGATCTGAAAGACAGGAGGTTTTGATGAAGAGTCATCGCAAGGAATTATGGTTTGAAACCGGCACACGTCGGGGCTATATCAATATAACCAGGCTTGTTGATAACGAGATCAGGCTCTCCGGTATAAAGGAGGGCCTGGTTCTGGTCAATGCCATGCACATTACCGCCTCGGTTTTTATCAATGACGACGAATCCGGACTGCATGCCGATTTCGAGCGCTGGCTCGAAAAACTGGCTCCGGAAAAACCGCACAGTCAATATGCCCATAACACCTATGAGGATAATGCGGATGCACATCTGAAGCGACAGATTATGGGCCGGGAAGTGGTTGTTGCGATCACCGATGGGGCGCTCGATCTGGGTACCTGGGAGCAGATTTTTTACGGTGAATTTGATGGCATGCGCCGTAAAAGAGTGCTTGTCAAAATCATTGGGCACTAAAAGAGTTGTGCCTGCAAAAGCAAAGAAAGCAAATAACGACCAATGCGTGCAGTCATTTGAAGACAGAAACTGCTGACGCATGGCGAGAAATGGTTTTGCGCCTGAGGCTGACAGGCATGCTCTGTCCGTCATGGGAAAGAGCGTGGTTCCGGGATTTTTCGCAGTCTGACAGGCAAAGCCCTGATGATCCGGTCTGGAAAAATCCGGTAAAAACAGAACACGCCTGTGTGAAACAGGCGTAAAATGAGGCGAACACATTTTTTTAACCACTAACAGGAGGGTCGTATGAGTTTTAATGATCTGGCAGCCAAACGTTACTCCGTGCGCAAATTTGCCCAGAAAGAGGTAGAGCAGGAAAAACTGGAATATGTACTGAAGGCAGGACAGCTCTCTCCCACTGCGGTCAATTATCAGCCACAGCGCATTCTGGTCATCAATGACAGGGAAGGGCGGGCAAAGCTCAAGGAGTGTACGGACTATCATTTCAATGCGCCTGTTTCGCTTCTGGTGTGCAGTAAAAACGGCGAAGCCTGGACGCGTCCTTTTGACGGTAAAAACAGCGGTGAGATTGACTGCAGTATTGTTACCACGCAGATGATGCTGGCTGCAGCAGATATAGGTCTGGGTACGACGTGGATTATGTATTATGACCCGGCCAAGTTGAGGGCTGCTTTCAATATACCGGCTTCACTTGAGCCGGTGGCGCTTCTGGTGATGGGGTATCCGGCGGATGATGCGGCCCCTGGTCCCAAGCATGCAATACGCAAGCCCCTGGAAGAAACCGTATTTTATAATGCGTTTCCAGAGTAGTCATTTTTGCGGATTTCCAGCCAGCGGGTACCGGAAACTGTGCGCAGGGATTCGCCGGGCCTGACGGAAGACGTCAACAACCCGCGATCTGGAGTGATCCGGGGAGAAATGGTTAACCCACCGGGCAACAACAGCAGTTGTGCCCGGTCAGGGACCCGCAAGCGTGGCCCGGTGATGCGCTGTTTTTGCCTGACGTTCATATTGTGAAAGCGTGATCGGGATTGCATTGTCGAAGACAGCTCCCGAAAGCACTGTGCTATTCGCGGTGCGTAATGTTTGTTGCCCTTCATCGGAAGGGGAATGGTTTTTCTGGAAGAAGTGGGCATCACGCCACTCCGGAAAGTCATTACCTGTTTTTTTTTATCATACCAAGCGCAAGGATGAGCAATTCATCCGATTACCTGAAGCGAGCCGGTTTTCCTGCTCATTTTTTAGAGGGGCATTTTTTCGGATACCGGGGTGCATGCAGACAGAGTCGTGCCCGGAAAAAAAAGCACGCACCAGATGTGACGGACAAGCTGTCAGTCAGTCACCCCACAGCCTGAGCCAAGGATTCCCTGCGGAGCATTGATGAGCAATTCTATTTCAGATATGGATACCTCAGTCTGCTACAGCGAGAGCTTTCTGCATGGGCAATGGATTCCTCAAAAATACCTGAGCGGATTTGCGGACTTGCGCACGGCATTTCTGCACTTCGAAAGTGCTGCAGCACTGGGCGATGTCCCCGCCATGACCGGGCTTGGTACCATGTATCTCCTGGGAAGAGGCACAGACCCCGATTTTGCAAAAGCGTATGAATGGCTTCGGCTTGCCGCTGAACGTGGTGATGCCCTGGCCCGGTTCAATCTCGGCACGATGTATTTCCACGGAAAAAAAGCAGGCCAGAACTTTGAAAAAGCACTCGCTCTTTTTGAAGCTGCCTCCGCTCATGATATCGGTGCAGCCAGCTTTGCTCTGGGCGTAATGTACGCCAATGGTATTGGCGTGGGCCAGGATCCGGGCAAAGCCTCTCTATACCATAAAAAAGCACTCAGCCAGGGGCATGCCTCTACACAGGCACAATACAATACAATGCGCCTGAAAGGACAGGGCACCCGGAAAGAAGGCCTGGAAGAAGGAGCCGTCGTCAGGGGCATTGTCCGGAATATCACGGATAGTGGAGCTTTTATAGACTTTGATGGTATAGATGGTCTGCTGCACATTTCCGGGCCTGCATGGGGACGTGTTCGCCATCAGTCAGAAAAACTTGCTGCAGGCCAGGAAGTTATGGCAAAAGTGATGCGCTACGATCCGGAACTGAACCGGGTTTCCCTCGGCATCAAGCAGCTGTCGCAGATTCCCTGGTCCGTACTTGCCCAGCGCTACCCGCCAGGTAGCCGGCTTGTCGGGAAGATAAGCTACATAAGCGAAGATGGCGCTTTTGTTGCAATCGGGCAGGGCCTGGAAGGTCATGTGCATCAGTCCGAGATGGACTGGACCAACAGCTCTGTTTCGCCGGACACCCTTGTCAGCATTGGTGACGAGGTCGGGTTCATTGTTCTGGAAGTGGATGAGGCCCGGCAGCGCATCAGTCTGGGTATGAAGCAGGCCGGCCCCAATCCCTGGCAAGCCTTCGCCGCAAAGCACAGAAAAGGTGACAAAGTCCGCAGTACTGTCAGCAGCATCACGGATGATGGTTTAATCGTTTCACTTCCAGGCAACATTCATGGTCTTGTTCAGATGTCCGCTGTACTGCCGGCAGAAAAAGTGGACGGGCCTGCCGGACGCTACAGGGAAGGGGACGAGCTTGAGCTGATGGTTCTTGATATGGATGCAGATCGGGGACGTGTATCTTTGGGGCTCTGGCAACCCGAACGGGATACTTTGCCTGCTTACCCTGCTCCTGTAGACGACCAGGTGGCTGTGCCCAGGCATTTTCCGGTCAGCCTGGATGGGGAAGCGGGACGTTCTGACGATCCTCCTGAACAGGGGCTGCGGCATGCAGTCGGGAGTGAAACGGTCATTGGTGACAGGGAAGCTGCGAACCGTTTCGAGAAAGCAGCCATCCAGGGAAATGCCCAGGCGCAGTATAGTCTGGGTTTTTTGCACCGGAATGGTCATGGAGTAGAGCAGGATTACGCAAAAGCCTTTTACTGGTTTGAAAAAGCGGCCAGCCAGGGACACATTCACGCGCAGTATCAGATAGGCAAGCTGTTCGAGAACGGGCAGGGGGTTGAACAAAGCTATGTGAAAGCTGCGTACTGGTATGAGAAGGTTGCCATCCATGGCAATGCGCATGCGCAATACAGTCTTGGTTATATGTACCGGAACGGGCAGGGGGTCGAACAGGATTATTCAAAGGCCTTTTACTGGCTGAAAAAATCGGCTGACCAGGAAAATGCGCATGCCCAGCACATACTGGGCAAGCTGTTTGAAAACGGGCAGGGAGTAGCGCAGAGCTTTGCAGAAGCAGTGTACTGGTATGGGCGGGCAGCCAGCCATGGCAATGCGCATGCGCATTACAGTCTGGGCTTTCTGTACCGGAACGGGCAGGGAGTGGAGCAGGACTATGCAAAGGCCTTTTACTGGTTTGAAAAAGCAGCCAGTCTGGGCAATGCGCATGCCCAGTTTCAGGTAGGCTGGCTGTTTGAGAACGGACGCGATGTGGATCAGGATTACACTCGCGCCTTTCACTGGTATGAGAGATCGGCCAACCAGGGCAATGCCCACGCCCAGTACAGCCTGGGCTGCATGTATCAGAAGGGTCATGGAGTCGATCAGGACTACGCAAAAGCCTTCCACTGGTTTGAAAAGTCCGCCAACCAGGAAAATGCGCATGCGCAGCACCGCCTGGGCAAACTGTTCGAGGGCGGGCTGGGAGTTGATCAGGACTATAACGAAGCATTCTTCTGGTACAGGCGCGCAGCCGAGCAGGAGAACGATCATGCGCATTTTTGCCTGGGCTACATGTATCAGAACGGGCATGGAACAGCCCAGAACTACGAGGAAGCTGCGCACTGGTTTGAAAAAGCGGCCAGGCTGGGCAATACGCATGCCCAGCTTCATCTGGGCAGACTGTTTGAGAACGGTCAGGGAGTGCCCCGGGATTACCGGCAGGCGATGGTATGGTATGAGCGTGCTGCAAGCCAGGGCAGTGATGTAGCGCAGTTCAATCTGGGCTGGATCTATCAGCATGGGCGTGGAGTGCCACTGGATTACGGAAAAGCCTTGTACTGGTTTGAAAAGTCTTCAGGGCAGGGCAATGCCCACGCGCAGTTTCACCTGGGCTGGCTGTTCGAGAACGGGCATGGAGTAGCCCAGGATTACGCGCAGGCCTTTTACTGGTATCTGAAAGCTGCAGACCAGGGAAATGATCCTGCGCAGTTTCAGCTGGGCAGGCTGTATGAGAACGGGCAGGGAGTGGATCAGGATTATGTGCAGGCCTTTTACTGGATAGAAAAAGCGGCAGCTCAGGGCAATGCCCATGCCCAGTTTCACCTGGGCTGGCTGCTTGAGAACGGATACGGGGTTGCGCAGGGTTATGAGAGAGCAATTCACTGGTTTGAAAAGGCGGCAAACCAGGGAAGTGCCAATGCGCAATATCGTCTTGGCAGACTGTACGAGAATGGCCAGGGAGTTGACCAGGACTTTGAAAAAGCCTTTTACTGGTATGAAAAGTCAGCAGACCAGGATAATGCCATTGCACAATACAGGCTGGCCTGGCTCTTCGAGAACGGGCATGGAACAGATCAGGACTACGCAAAGGCACTGTACTGGTATGAAAAGTCGGCAGACCAGGATAATGACAATGCGCAGAACAATCTGGGCTTCATGTACGAAAACGGACTCGGAGTTGCCAAAGACTACAGGGCAGCATTCTTCTGGTATGAAAAGGCGGCGCATCTGGGGAATATTGCAGCCCAGAACAATCTGGGCTTCATGTATGAAAACGGCTATGGTGTTGCGCAGGACTATTTTAAAACGGCAAGCTGGTATGAGAAGGCGGCCAACCAGGGGAATCCGCACGCGCAGCATCAGCTGGGCTGGCTGTATCAGAACGGACTTGGCGTTGCGCACGACAACTATCGGGCGTTTTACTGGTATGAAAAAGCAGCCATCCAGGGGAATGCACACGCACAGCACCAGCTTGGCTGGCTGTATCAGAACGGGCAGGGTGTGGAGCAGGACAGCGCCCGGGCGTATTACTGGTTTGAAAAAGCGGCGAGCCAGGACAATGCTTCTGCCCAGCACCAGTTGGGTCGTCTGTATCAGAACGGGCTTGGAGTTGAGCAGGACTACGGTAAAGCAGTTCACTGGTATGAAAAAGCGGCCAGGCTGGGAAGCGTTCCTGCCCAGCACCAGTTAGGCAGGCTGTATCAGAACGGGCAGGGTGTGGAGCAGGATTACCAGCGGGCATTCTACTGGTATGAGAAAGCAGCTTCCCAGAACAATCCGCATGCCCAGCATCAGCTGGGCTGGCTGTACCGGAACGGGCGTGGAGTTGTCCAGGATTTCAGGGAAGCAGCCATCTGGTATGAAAAAGCGGCAGATCAGGGAAATGCACACGCACAGTTCCATCTGGGCAGGCTGTATGAAAACGGCCAGGGTGTGGAGCAGGATCATGAGAAAGCCATACATTGGGTTGAAAAAGCGGCAAATCAGGGAAACGTTGCAGCACAGAATCATTTGCGCAAGATGCGACTGAGGGAGCAGGGAGTCTCTCTGGAGACATTCAGGGATGGAAGCATTATCAGAGGTATTGTCAAAAAAATTACGGACTATGGAGCTTTTATTGATCTTGGCAGTATAGACGGGTTGTTGCACATAGCTGATCTGTCGTGGTACCGCATCCGTCATCCGTCCGAAATCCTTGCGGTTGGTGAGGAAATTACCACGATGGTAATCCGCTTTGATCCCGAGCTGAGTCGTGTTTCACTTGGTATCAGGCAGATGAGTGAAAGCCCGTGGCCTGCGCTTTCCCTTCGTTATCCGCCGGGCAGCCGGATTTCAGGAGTGGTAACCAAACTGGCGGATTTTGGTGCTTTTGTCCAGATTGAGCCGGGCTTTGAAGGGCTCGTGCATCGTTCTGAAATGGACTGGGCAAGCAGGCATGTTGTACCGGAAGAGCTGCTCGAGTCCGGCTCTGTGATCGAAATCATTGTTCTGGAGATTGAAGAAGAGCTTCGTCGCATCAATCTGAGCATGAAGCGGACCACTCCCAATCCGTGGGAGTCTTTTGCACAGGCGCACAGAAGGGGTGACAGAATCAGTGGTGTTATCCGCTCCATCAATGTGGATGGTGTATTCATTCCTTTGCCGGGTGATATTGCCGGTCAGGTCCGTTTTTCCGAATTTGTCTGGACAAAAACGGGTGAGAATCCTGTGGACCGTTACAGTGAAGGTGATCAGATTGAAGTATTTGTTCTGGAGATTGATGTCGATCAGGAGCGCGTCTTTCTGGGACTCAGACCTCCTGAAGATGATGTTGTATCCAGGTTTGATGGTATGGAAGATCTGGACTGATAAGTCGGGATGGTAATCCGGGCATGACAGCCCGGCACAAGGCTTCAGACGGATTCAGTCTCTGGTTGGGGTAGAAAGGCTCGCATCATCAATTCAGACATCCCGACGCAGGCTGCAGTACAAGCAAAGCGTTATCAGGCTTGCAGTCGTTTTTTGTATATTTCTTCAGCCAGGGAGGTGGCCATCTGGTATGGATCTTCCGAGGCGCTCCTTGACAGGGCGCAGGCATTTTCGAATTTCTCCCGACTTCCATAGTACTCATGTATTTCTTCGGGGTGTATCCCATGAAAATTCATTATCCATTCAAGGACGGAGTGCTTGTATTTGAGATCGTTTGACATATTCTGTTTTCTTTTCGTGGTTTTACGTTTGATGCAGATGTTGCGGTTTCAGGCGGGTCTGCAAAACGGTATCGTTCGTCCAGAATACCATTTTATCCCAGGAACAGTTGAAACTGAAGCATCTCAGACCGGCTGCTGACAGATATTCAGGGTTCAGGAATAACATTTTTCCGCTTAAAGTGCCAAATTAACTTTTGCTTGCAACACATTGATTTGCAGCAAAAAGTTATTGATTCCCCGCAACTGTTTCACGTAGATAAATGCAGTTTTGACATAAATCCGGGATTTCCCACCTGTTGAACGTGTTCCAGGACATGAATCATGTCCGTCGCACTGGAGTCCGGTTTTAATTGGCATACCGGCTTGCCGTCCAGCACACCAGTGAGCCTGCAACCACAAAGGCCACACCAAACCAGAATCCGGGTTCCGGTGTTGTTTTGAGCCACAGGCAGAGAAACAGCATGGAAAAAACAGGTGTGAAATAGGAGATGATGGCCAGAAGGATCATGTTGCCTTTCTGGATGCCGTTTTCCCATAGTGCGTACGAAATCGCAAAGATAAAGGCAACATATGCCAGCTCGGCCCAGGATTTCCAGCCTGGATTGATGATGGTACTGCCGGTGGTGAAAAACCGTACCCACAGTGCGAGTGCAATTATGATGAAAAAGAAAGGGATGGCATTTCTGCCAGCACCGTATTTGCGACTCAGGTTACAGTAAACGCCCCAGAGAACGGCTGCTGCAAATGCCATCGCGTAGGGCAGGGGATAAGCGGCGATGTTCCGGATGAATCCTGTCAGATCAATATCGCCACTGGAAGCGATGCACAGGAAAATACCGGTCAGGGAGAGAGCAATCCCGGGCCATGCCCACCAGCGTAATCTTTCGTTGTTTATCCAGACGGCCAGAACCACGATTGCGCATGGCCAAAGGTAGTTGATCATTCCGACTTCCAGCGTCTGCCGTCTGTCCACGGCATAGCCGACAGCCTGGGACATGAGGATTTCGTACAGGACAAAAGCGAGACCGCATCCCCAGATATAAGCGGGATGCATGGTCAGTATTTTCGGAAATCCCTGTCGCAGACAGAGTACGACCGCGCTGACGCTAAACAGGATTGCCGTTCCGGCAGCAACACCGAAAGCTTCACAGATGGATCGAATCATGGCAACCAGTGTGCTCCACATGAGCAGGGCGGCTATTCCTTGCAGGTTGGCTTTGGTAGTTGTCATAGTTGGTCAAGGGAATTGTCCTGTCTGCAAAACAGGTGGATTCTGGTGCATTGCGGGTAAGCGGATACTATATTTTAATTGCTAAAGAAGAAACAGGGAGGATTTTATTTTAAAAAAAACGGGAGCAGGTGTTTTTTGACGTGATGGAACGCCTCTGGAATGGCAAAACGCGTTCATCCGGTAGTGGGAAAAGTCTGTGCAAAATAATGACCATGCGCATTGATGGAAGGCGCATCCTGAAGCTGGAGTGCACTCTGGCCTTGACTGGGTACAGATTGTCGACCAAACATCATTTCAAACCCAGGTCTGGGGCAGTGTCTCACTTGTGTTTTGTGATGACATTTATTTTCCTGAGACCGGCATAACAATGGTTCAAATGGGCATTTGGATTAAAATTTCCGGGTTGTTGTCGCGCAAATTGTCATTTTTCAAGGCTGACCGTTCCAGGAAAAGTAAAGTGGATTCGGTGTTGTTGCACATCCCATGAAATCTCAGAGCTGAAGATTTTATAAAACAACACTTGCGTTAATGGTAGTTATTATGTGCATTTATCGCAGGTTTTGCATTAAATAAAAACCATTGGAGACCAAATGCCAAGAAAAACTGCTCCTTTGACTCCCGCTTTGGAGGATATCCTGAAAAATTTGGGGGAGAACATCAGGCTGGCCCGGCTGCGTCGCAGGATTACTGCAACGATGCTGGCCGAGCGTGCAGGAATGACCCGCATTACTTTACGCAAAATTGAGAACGGCACAAGCAGTGTCACACTTGGTGCATATGCCAGTGTTCTGTTCTGCCTGGGCCTTGAGAATGATTTATCGCTCGTTGCCAGAGACGATCTTTTAGGAAGGCGCTTGCAGGACGCCGAGCTGACCTACACACGCAAACGCGTATCAAAACGGAAAAAAGCATGAGTGCCGCAAGAAAATCACAAAAAAGCATTCAGGTATTCGCTCACTGGCAGGGGATGGATGAACCTGTTGAGATGGGGATGTTGTATGCAGCACCATCTCGCGGAAAAGAAATTTTTTCATTTGAATACAACAAAGCGTGGCTGAAGTCTTCTTACGCCCAGGTGCTTGATCCGGCCCTGGGTTTGTTTTCCGGCCCTCAATACGTTCGGAGTGACCACGATAATTTCGGACTGTTTCTGGATTCATCTCCAGATCGCTGGGGTCGGGTTCTCATGCAACGACGCGAAGCACAGCTTGCAAAGACACAAAAGCGGGATCCGCGTGTTCTTGTAGAATCGGACTATCTGCTTGGCGTTTATGATGAGTTCAGGATGGGAGCGCTGCGTTTTCGTCTTTCGGAAGGTACCCCATTTCTGGATGCCCAGGCCGATATGGCCGCACCTCCGTGGACGAAACTGCGGGATCTGGAATATGCCAGCCTGCAGCTGGAAGACAACAATGCGGAAAATCACTCCGACTATACGATGTGGCTCAAAATGCTGGTAGCACCTGGAGGGGCTCTCGGTGGAGCCCGGCCTAAAGCAGGTGTACTTGACCCTGACCACCGCCCCTGGATTGCAAAATTTCCGAGTCGAAACGATGACATCAATATCGGGAAATGGGAATTTCTGGTTTTCCAGCTGGCACGATCTGCGGGTATTGAAACTGCAGCATCTGATACAAGGCGTTTTTCTGGAGAACACGATACTTTTTTGACCATGCGTTTTGATCGGACTGAAAGCGGAGAGCGTATTCACTTTGTGTCTGCCATGACAATGCTCGGGAAGAAAGATGGGGACAGCACGAGCGCAAGCTATCTTGATCTTGCCGAGTTTCTGATAAGGAATGGTGCGCAGGTTAACAAGGATCTGGAGCAGCTCTGGAGACGCATTGTCTTTTATGTAGCCATTTCAAATACGGATGATCATCTGCGCAATCATGGCTTTTTACTTCAGGAACATGGCTGGGTACTTTCACCTGCTTACGATATGAATCCTGTTGCTGCCGGTAATGGATTGACACTCAATATTTCAAGATATGACAACAGCCAAGATTTTGAACTGGCTCGCAGCGTTGCGTCTGTTTTTCGCATCAAGCCAAAACGGGCAGACGAGATCATTAACGAAGTCAGGAGCGCTGTGCGAAACTGGATGAAACTTGCAAGGCAACTCAGGTTGCCATCACGTGAAATCAGCGTCATGAAAAATGCTTTTCGTGTGGCAGACCGATAATTATTTTTCGTCAATACTCTTTTATGTCAAACCGCAAGCGAATCATGTTCGAATTTGATCAAATGCCCGGAATTGTCACTTCAACACATGCACTGAATACGTTAAAATACACTTCAGGTTTCTTTCCGGGTTTGATGTAACAGGCCGCCCGAATATCGTCAGGCGGCTTTTTGTTTTTATGTGCCGTTTTGCCAAATGTAGATATCCATGAAAAAATTGCTTTCTTCCCTGATACTTGTTGTTCTGTTTTCTGTTCAGGCATCCGCTTTTGCAGAGGCAGACTGGAGAAAATATTACATTGTTGATGATGTTGAATTTTATGTTGACGCAAACAGCATCAGAAAAACAGGCAGTTACCTTCGTGCCTGGACTTTGCAGGACTTCAGAACCGAACGGATATGGCAGGACATGCGCATTAAATCAATACTGGAGCTGGAGCATTTTGACTGCAAAAACGAAAGAACGCGAACGATCAAATATACAGTTTTTTCGGAAAACATGCGCAAAGGAAAAGCGCTTTACACGTCAGAGGAAGTTGAAGATTTCGAACAGGTTACTCCGGACTCAAGAGGCGGTTATCTGCTCAGATCTGTTTGCGAACTCTTCAAATAATGTCAGGCCACAACAGCTGAATGACGCGTTTTTACGGCTGCAGCAGCATTTTTAAAGAGCCCTGACGACACCTTGTGCATCAACCTTGTTTACGTCAATATCCATCCGGGCAGTCAGTATATTTTGCCCGGATGTTGTTGTTTTGCAGCCAGATTTCAAAGAGGATTTTCACGAAAGCGGTTAAACATCAAAAAAACGATCAGACTTCCAACGAGGATACCGCCAAGGGCATCAAGCGGATAATGCATGCCCAGCCAGAGTCGGGAGCAGGCAACGAGCGCAATGACAGATGCAACCGCTATGGAAATCCATAAACGACTGAAATAAAAGGCAATTGGCAGGGCAGCTGATACTATTCGCACAGTGTGACCAGATGGAAAGGATGCAAAGTCATCCTTGAAGCTGAATGGATGAGAGGCCAGGCTGATGCCAGGTCGTGACATGCCGAACGACACTTTGAGAATCGTGAGAATGATGAGCACTATTATCAGACTGAAGATAAAACGGGCAACAAAAGCTCTCCCGTTCCGGTTTCCTTTTATGGTAGCGTGGACAAAAACAGCTACGTAAATGGCATAAAGTGGCCACAGCAGATAAGAGGATGCAGCCTGCATGATTGCAGTTACAGACGGATAGAGTGAGCGCATTTCCTGATACTGCAAATAGATGCTTTCTTCCCTGAAACCACTGTAGAATCCGACACCTGACACAAGTATTAACGCTGGCAGCAGCATGAGAAAAAATGCCTTCAGCGAATAATGTGGCTCGTTAAGTCTCGTGCGCCATAGTGAAGGCGTGTCATTGAATGTGGGAATATGGCAGGGAGGGTGTATCATGATGTCTCCGGTTATGTCAGTTGCACAATGTGACACAGGTTGTTAATGAGCGACATCTGCTGTGAGGACTGTCCCGGCAGGTTCGCAGGGTTTCGGTTGAACCGCATTTTGCCCGGGATATGACTACATTCAAAAGCTTTCCGTAACCCCCATTTGTCCA
>Ga0099364_10002446_pt1 | contig 29599 bp, 25 predicted proteins | sample TergutTh196P3_FD_73070 | JGI IMG/M metagenome (GOLD analysis project Ga0099364, IMG submission 73070) | Microcerotermes parvus P3 segment gut microbial communities from Pointe-Noire, Republic of the Congo - Th196 P3 | ecosystem: Host-associated > Arthropoda: Insects > Digestive system > Gut ...
GCTTTGGTTAGCCCTGGCGTAAATATTCACAGAGCTAATATTCTGCGGGAGCTCTATATTATAGGCGATTCTGGATGCAGAAAATGTGGGGGTTGGCGTATAGGTGGTGTTGCCGCTGGTGATGGTGAGGGCGGCTAGGTTATTGTTGGCGTCCGCAGTCAAGCGTGTTACGTTGACGGTGTAGGTCTTGGTGGTAACTTTGTCGGGAGCAGTAACCGTGACTGAGACCGGAGTCGTACTGCCTGCCGCGCCTAATGCGACATTTGATGCGATGGTGACAGTGGCGCCAGCTGCTGCTACTTGGCGAGGATTCAGGGTGATGGTAGTGAAGCGGTAAGGAACGGTTAAGCTGTAACTCGTAATATCGCTGCCGAAAGCGGGGTTGAATTGACTAGCTTCGTGGTTGAGACTTTGCGTAGTGCCGGTGAGCGGGTTGGCAAACGAAGATGAACGATGGAGCCAAATCAAGTCGGCGTTGCTGTTGTTTGGAGAAGGGAGAACGACGCCGTTCATAGATATGCGTAAGAGGTCGCCAGTCTTGGTGCTGACGGGAGCGACCGAGTTGGCGCCGATGCCAAAGAAAAATTCGTTCTGACCGGTGAGTTTTTCGAAAGACATAGCGTAAGACTCGTAATTAAACCTTAGTACTTCTTCGACCGTGGTGAAGTTGGTGGTTCTATAGACGATATTGGTATAGTCGGAGGTGTTTTTGACGTGAGCGAGAATGTATAGCGCGTCGTCTTTGGTGAAAGCATCAATAGCCTTCGCGTTACTGTTAGGTAGATTTATTTTGGCAACACCGGTCGGGAAGCTCGTGGCGGTATAGACACCGCCAGGTTCGGTCCAGTTACTATAGTTGGCACTAGTGTCCAGCCGACCCCTCAGACTAAAGACGGTTCGACCACCAAAGTCAAAATTTTCTTTGATGATATAGCTTCGATTGGCGACTAGCTCTGGTCCGGATAGACTGGTACTGCTCAGATTAGTGTTGCCGCAGGTATTGGGGAGAGTTAGGGTCCCGCCGCTGGCGGTAATCTTACAGCCGGACAAGCGGAGTTGCCCGCCAGAATAGGTGGCGCCGCCGTCAGGACTGGCATAGAGACTGCCACCGGCAACAACGAACGCCCGAATCCGGGGCGAGATAGCGGGGTTATTGGTGCCAATTGTCCAAGTGTCACCGTCATCTTCGGAATATTGAACGTTGGATACCCCCGCGCGGGGCGAACCAGAGGAGCTCATGCCTACCCAGAGTTTGTTATCATATTTGGCGAGCGCGTAAACGTGAACGCCGCCCGGAACGGTACGTTTTTTCACCCAGTCTTGGCCGGGCGCTTTAATATAGAAATTGCCCAGACTCCAACCTTCTTTTGAATCGTCACCGGGGAGATAAAGTTTACCATCCATCACATTGAATTGAGAGGCTTGTTCGTCATTCATGGTATATTCGGCCTTGATGCGATTAGTGGCGGGTGCGATGGTGATAATTGGGATTGGCCCAGCGTTGGCGCAAGGAGATTCATTATTGCCATTACCGTGACCGACATAGATTTTGCCGTCAAATTCTCGCATGGTCCAGACGTTGCGGGCGAACACGCACTTGGTGGGATTGACGTTGCCAATGAATTGTATGTCTTCCGTGTAATCAGTGCCAACGGCAGCGTTGGTGAGAATTTCGGGCTGAAATAAATTGTGTCCCAAAAAAGCAACCGCCCCAGCTAAAGTGACGAGCGCCGAAAAATATTTGATTTTTGGCAGTACTGGATGATGAATACGCATATATTTTAATCCTTTCCAGTAAAGTCGCCGATATTGTTGTTGAACGAACTAAAGATTGGGGCTTGGTAGGAACTGGGGACGATAGCCTTAGTGATTGGCCCTGCGGGCTTATTGGTAACCGTATTGCGGTCGAAGTTGAGAGTCATGTTGGGGATTTCGGTAGCGGTTCCGCCTGAACCACCGGTGCTGCGGGAGTAAGAGTAAATGGTACGCAGGTTCGCCAAGTCGAGTTTGTTGTTTTTTATAGTAACGGTGGATGGTATATAGGAAGTTCCGGCGACAAGAGCGATTGCTTTTCTGTAGGCTTCGCTGTCGATATTGTTTTCGTATTTGATGTTAATGGTGTTGCCAATCATAGCGCGAGACAGGTGGTTCATGGTTTCCGGCGGCCTAAAAGATGAGCCGAACGCCAAGAAGGAGCCATGCATGCCATTGGCCGTTTCGTAACTTTGTCTGATGTAGTTTGCCGTGATTTTATTATTAAGATATAGCGAGTTCTGGTATGAGTACTCGCTGTTTGCGTAGAGACCAAGCGCTGGGATATTTACTTTATTGTTTTCGAAAATAAAAGTTTGTACTGAGCTGGTCATGTGGGTCGGCATAAATGTTGTTGCGTTTAGGAGGTCTTGAGCGGGCGTGGTAGAATATTTCGCCCCGAGTATTCTTTGTGCGTAGTCGTCGGTGACGGTAAATGTGTTATTGCGAATAATTCGCGCGGTACCTTCAAGCGGGCCATAAACGGATTTTGCTTTTACGAGAACAACCTCCCCGATTTGTGTGGCATCGGGGACAAAAGCGACATTATTGATGATGGTGTTGTTTTCGTAGAGAACTTTTCGACCAGATAGATATGCGTTGTAGATATTTGGCGAGCTGCCAGCGTCGTGGGTGTGCATACCTTCAATATGGTTGTTGGTGAACTCAACGTTCTCGGAGCCTTTGTGGACAATGGGCGTATGGTATTCTCCGGAATATCTCCATGTTGAACGATTACTAGTCCAGCCGCTGGGCCTGCGGTCGTTATACCAAGATGCAAAGATGTCAAAACTGTCGTCGTTAATATAAGTATTGCCGTCTATGATGAAGTCACTGTCTCGACTCGGATTATGATGCTCCCTTGTGCCATCTTTTCCGGCACTACAGGCGTCACTAGTGCCCTGAGGCTCTCCCAGCGATGAGTAATAACAGGTGTTGCCGACATTGTCATTGCGGAAGCTGGTGATTACCCATCCCGAATTTCTGATGGTATTGTCGGTCACCCTGAATTCTCTGACCCACGGCCCATCAATGGACATAACACTACTAACGAGAACATCGGTCAATTTGTTATTATGAATGGCAATTTTGCCAAAACTGATGGTCGATGGATTCATTCGAGCGGTTTGTGCTTGATCGATTAGGGCCTGTTCTTTGGCGCAAGCCTGAGGTACTAGACCTTGGGCCTCCTCTTGTTCGCAGACCGGAGTGGTGGTGCCTGATTCCATTGCCAGGTTGAATGGTCTTGGTTGAGCGTCGACGTACAGAAGACGCGCGCCGCCCTCAAATGAGCTGTCTCTAATAATAACCTCGTTAGTGTGGCTGGGAGGGACGAGGCACGAAATAGACCGTGCAGTGGCTGGCCAAGCCGAGGCGGGACATCGCTCGTTCATAACGTAGGAAAAGATTACGCGGGAGAGCCCGGCGCTGAATTTAAAATCTACGCCAGACAGATAAATGCTGACGCCTCTTGGGACACTGAAAAGTGTTGTGGTTCTGGTAGAGTCGGGGGAGATGATGAATTTGTGATTATTGCCTACTCCGCGCAATCTGATGGAATCTCCAGTAACCAAGGTGAGTGTGCCTGACGTACTATCGAGACAGTAGGTGTTGTCGACGTCTATCTGCACCTTGCTATTGATGAGTCCTTTTAGAAGATTATGGTTGCTGGTTCCGGTGGCGATGCTGCAAGTACTGGGATTGTTTTCGTTGTATGGTACCATCGCCGTACTACTGGTAAGGGTGCCAGTTCCCCAGCTGATGTGGGCGTGGTCGCTGTTACTGATGCTATGGTCGAGCGTGAAGGTTAGAATGGATGTCGAGCTTGCGGCGTTTGCGGCCAAGGCTTCAACTCGCATGGTGTGTATACCTAATGGGGTATTGGAGCCTTTGATGAAGACGCTGCAGATGTTGTCTTTGGGCTCAATGCAGTGAGCGGTGAGTTTGTTGTCGATAAAAATTTCAATCTCTGAGATGCCAGCGGGATGGAAAGCTAGTGCATTAATTTTGGTATTGTGCGCAGGGTTGAGAATTTGATTGTTTGTGACCCCAGTGGTGAGAATGGTGGGGAGGATGGCTTCGGCGTCAATTTTTGCATTAACACCTGTATCCGTACTGAGGGCTGCCAGTTCGTCGGATTCCATCGAGATGTGTTCAAGCTGTGAGCTGGGAGGAATATTCCCATCTTGGTCTGAGAGACGGATAGGACGAAACATACTGTGCCCGACAAAAGCGGAGACGCTGATGACACCAGCTATCGCGAGCGATAATCTTAGTTTTGACGCTAAAAAACGGCGAATAGACATTCTGAGTAGTCCAATCTCTCGCAGGTTGTTCCAAAATGTTTGTTTTTACGCTCTACTGTATGTAATCATAATTTAAATTTACGGGTATGTCAATAGGTAATAATGTGTTATAATAATAATAGGATGTGGAACGTGATAAAAAGACCACGAAGTTGGGCTGTTTTGGCTACTGCCTTGTTTTTTGCAGTTAGCGGATTTATCGTGTGTAGCCACTGGCTGAGGCTGGGGCATGTTGAGTTGGCTCTCAGTATCAGTAGACACGTGGGACTAGAGGCGTATTCGTGTATTTTGTTTGCTATTGCGAACACAGTGGCGGTGGTGCTGTCGGTTTGTTATTTGAATCATATTTACGAGGTGCATCGTTTCCCGAAAGTGTGGCTGGTGGTGGCCTCTGCTATGACGGTGGGGCTGCTGGCTGCGAGCTGCTTCCCTTTTACGGCTAGCGGGGATTGGAGTAGCCAGATTCATCAGGCTGGGTCGTGGCTGATGTTTAGTATGGCGACGTTGCTGGCGATGATTTCGATGTGGTCGCTGCGCACGCGCTGGCTAATGATAGTCGGCGGGCTGTTCTTGTTGTATGGTGCGGCTTGTATAATCTGGACATTTTGGTACCCTGAGTTTTTTTGGAGCTATGTTTTGGTTATAGAATCGACTTTTATTTTCTTGATGTTTTTGTCCATTTTGTCGATACCAGCCAAAAAAAGAGACGTCCTCTAGTCATCAGATATGAGGCGGCCGTGTTATAATGTAACTCGGTCCCACTCGTGCCCGAGTGGCGGAATTGGTAGACGCGCTAGCTTCAGGAGCTAGTGTTCGCAAGGACGTGCTGGTTCGAGTCCAGTCTCGGGCACCAAACTGAAGGAGAATTGATATGACAAAAAACGCTACTTATTGTAAAAAGATTAATCAAAATACGCTCGTTTTGGTGGTTATCGCGCTGGTCCTTTTCGGGATAGGGTGCGCGAGATTGATATCCATTCAGGGCATGAAGGGGTTTTCAGAGAGAGTATATACTCAAGATTTTGATAATAAAACGCAGACTGAGTGTGCGAATTTTTGGAACGCAATTGAAGTAGAAGATAGAAATACGGCCAACAGCGATGCCTTATTTTGTTTTACAATTGGAACGTTAGTTTTGGCGAGCAGTTTTGTTTACAGAAGACATTCGCTGGCGAAGGAATAGCCTAGTTGTATCTATAATAGAAACCCTCGGAAAAATCCGAGAGTGTTCACTTAGAAGATTCTAGTTGCTTGGGCAAATTTTACAAAGAAACAGTGCACCCGGCTTGTCGTGGTGTGAGTAAGCCTAGAATATTCTTTGGTCCTACTCTGGCTTGCAAGTATAGACATTGCTACCGCACCAGAATGTTCTGGTGGCGTTATAGTCTACTGCGCCATACTCTTTCCACACAATATTACCGTTTTTGTCCAACATCCTTATGTCGTTATGGTGGTAAACGCTGATGTTTTGAAAACTCGTCTTGATGTTCTTGTTTGTTCCCGCTCCGTTTGTGGGGACCGAGAATATGGTTACGTAGGTGTCGTAGACGGTGTAGCTGGTCGAACCAGCAAATGCAACCATACTGATTGATGAAAACACGAGCACTATTATAAGCAATAGGGCAATCTTTTTACTAGCCTTCTTCATGCTATAAGGTACGCCTCCTAAAATTTCAAATAAATGTCTACTATTTTTGTGGTTTTACGATGCGCCTGTACTCTTGACTAATTGGTTATTATATGATACAATGGTGGGATTGGCGGACTTCCCTTTCTTTATGGTCAAGGCCCGCTCGTAAGTTAAAAACTTACCGTTACCGCATTTGGTTACCGCTTTCGAGTTTTACAAAAATACACGAAAGAGAGGTAGTGAAATGGAAAAAATGAAGGAGATTTTGAAGGTCTTGATGGAGGAACATGGGTTTCAGATGGGACACAACGGCCTTGGGACTGATATTGTCTCGGGTAACCCTGTGGAAGAATTTATCCTTTTTCATGAAAAAGGCCTGATTGTCTACGCTAATAGTGGTGAGGGCAAGGTGATATTATTTGGCCAATATCCAACTTGCAACGAGTCTGGAGAAATAAACACTTTCCTCCCCGACAAGACTCAGGAGCACGAGGAGTACTATAACTTGATTTCCTACTACCACTTTAAGGGAGCACGTCACACGGCTAATGGTGTGAGCGACTTCTATATTAGATTAGAGCTAGGAACCCTGCCTCATCTTAGTCTGGTAGTTAATCCCCTGTTTGAATTTAACAAGGAGTGGACGAGGGGAAAGTTCTTATACGAAATGGTGAGCGAGGAAAAACGAAAGTATCTTTTAGAGCCATCTACTCCTGCTTCATACAAGCGATTCTTTGGTGAGCAGATAGCGCTGATGATGCACTGGTGTGTGCCCAAAGTTCGAGAGATAGTTTTCGGACGGACTCGAGAAATTCGTCCTCAAGAGGTAGAGGAGTGGGTTTTTGAAAAAAGGTAAGTTATGATGTAAAAACCGCGGCCAAAAGCCGCGGTTTTATCTTATTTTTTCTTGGGAAAGCTAATTTTGTTCTCACTGCCACTTATCAGGCGCCGGATGTTGTCTCGATGCTTTGCAATGATAATTGCAGCGATAATTAGAGCACAAACCACAGGAGCAAGGTTGGGCGAGCTGGATACCAGTAGATGCTTGATTGCTGTACCAATAAAATACATCGATACGGCAGTGAGTGAGCCGACAGATATGTGCTTGGTGGTTAGCACGGCGATACCGAACAGCGCTAACGCAACAGCAAGAATGGCTGGCTCTAAGAAAAGCACAACGCCAAGACCAGTGGCAACGCCTTTGCCGCCTTTGAGTCGGAAGAATATCGGAAAAACGTGACCTAGCACTGCAAATACGGCCGAGCTGAGTACGATTACCTCGGCCCAGTTGCTGGGAATGGCGAGGAGCGTAGATTGCCAAGCGACGAGATGCATGGCAAGGAACGCTTTGCAGGCATCAAGTGCCAGTACGGCAACGCCCATGGATACCCCGAAGAGGCGCGCCATATTGGTAGCGCCGGCACTTTTGGAGCCATGATTGCGGATGTCGTTTCCGCGCAGAGCACTGATGATTACTGAGGTGTTGAGGCTGCCTATCAAATAGGCAAATGCTGATGCGACAGCGAGGAGGGCGACGGTGATTAGGTCTGGAGATGTCATCAGAAGCACCCACTTTCCGTTTAAAAAATTGATAGAAAAGGACGTATTGCATCTCGGGCACATTATGCAAAAACTGGGCGTTAGTATATCATATTGTTGACAATTTTTCCAGACGTGTTGTCGTCTGGGATGGTTTTGCCTAGTCGTGTTGGTTGGGATTCGCTATAATGAAGAGATTCTATGAAGATGAAAATAAAGAAAATGCGCAAGGGGGCGCTGCTACCGGAATACCAAACTGCGGGGGCGGCGGGGTTTGATTTTCATGCCTGTATTGAGGAGCCTGTGGTTCTGGCGCCGGGGGAAATTGCGGTTTTTCCGACTGGGCTGGGGGTGGAGATTCCTGAAGGTTATGAGCTGCAAGTGCGGCCGCGTTCGGGACTGGCATTCAAAAACAAGGTGACGATGCTAAATGGAATTGGCACGATTGACTCGGATTTTCGTGGCGAAATGCAGGTGATGTTAATAAATTATGGTGAGGGGGAGTTTGTGGTTGAGCCGGGAATGCGAATTGCGCAGGGGGTGGTGAGTAAATACGCAAAAGTAGAGTGGGAAGAGGTGGATGAGTTGTCGGACACTGCACGCAAAGGTGGCTTTGGCAGCACGGGGTTGAAATAAAGGCTAGAGGGTGCCGACGTAAGAAAAAGACATGAACAGGTATACGATTGTGACTAGCACTGAGGCGACGGAGAGGATGAGGGTGGCTTTTTCGACGCCGAGACGGGGCTTGATTTTGAAAGCTTCGCGAAAAATATAGACTGCGAAACCTGCTAGACCCAATGGATAGACGTGAAAGAAAAATTTGATAGACGGGAAAATTGCGAAAAAGAGCAGCGGCACGGTATACATTATCAGTACGAGTGTGCCGATGGCGAAGATGAGAAGACGCGTGGGTAGCGCTTCAAATAGATTCGTGACGCTTTGTTTGATGGAGCGCGGCGGAGCGGCGTCGAAAAATATCGGTTGAGCCACAACGGGTTTTCTGGGCTTGGCTTTGGCCTTGGGCTTTTTTTCAGGTGCTTTGCCCTCTTCTTTTGTGTCCATATACTGTTATTGTAGCATGGCGCTAGTGAAAAGTGCGCCTAAACTTTGTTGATGACGGGGATGACGATGGGCGTGTGGCCAGTGGCGTCGTAGAGAATGTGACTGATGTCTTCTTTGATTTCGTCTTTGAGGGTTTTGAGTTCTGGGTCGCTGGAAATCGATTTGTCGGTTTTGGTGCGGAGATAGTGGCGAATTTTGCCGATGAGTTCCTCGCTATTGTCGAGGTAGATGAAGGCGCGTGAGACAATGTCTGGGGTTTTGACGAGGCGGCCGGTTTTTTTGCTCATGGTTAGAATCACTACAAAGATGCCCTCGCGGGAAATGTGAATGCGGTCTTTGACAACGGCTTCGTTGACGGGCTGGTCGGCGTCGTCGTAAAGTTTGTTGCCGACGTGAATGCGGCCGTTTTTGCGGATGGACTGGTCTGGTAGCAGTTCAACAACATCACCATCATCGCTGATTAGGATATTTTTGCGCGGAATGCCGGCAACATCTTCGGCCATTTCGGCATTGTGCTCGAGCATGTAGAATTCGCCATGATAAGGCAGGTAGTTTTTGGGGTTGATGTCTTTGACGAATTTGACGTGGTCGTCGTAGTAGGCATGGCCGGAAAGATGGAGCGGTCCAACATTGCTGATGTGGGTTTTGCCGTTCTGGACGACGTGGGCGCCCTCGCGGAGTAGTCCGTCGACAGTGGCGACAACGTGAGGTTCGTTGCCAGGGATGGGATTGCTGCTGAAAATAATTGTGTCGGTGGATTTGATTTTGATGTAGCGATGCGCACCAGTTACCATGCGGTTGAGGACGGCGTTGAGCTCGCCCTGGGAACCAGTACAGACAATTGTAACTTTGTCGTCGGGAAGTTTGATAATGTCTTCCATTTTCATGACGGTGTTTTTGGGGACTCTGATGGCCTTGGCGCGGAGGGCGACTTCGACGTTGTTAATCATTGAGAAGCCAGCGAAGGCGACCTTGCGGTTGCGCTTGGCGGCCTCGGATAGGACCAGTTCAATCCGGCCAATTTGTGAAGAGAAGCACGAAATAATGACGCGGCCAGATGCGTAATTGTCCATGACTTTGCCGAGGTTTTCGCCGACATCATACTCGGAATGCGGGTGCGTGCCAGGGCTGTCGATGTTGGTCGATTCGTTCATCAAAACGGCATAGCCTTCTTTGGTGGCGATTTCCATGAGGCGCTCATAATCGGCTGGCGTGCTCATGGGATTGGTTTCGAAACGCCAGTCACCGGCCATTAAAATATTGCCGTTAGGTGTGCGCAACGTGATAGAAGTGCTGCCGGGGATAGAGTGGAGCACGTGGGTAAATTCGGCGGTGATATGTTGGGTGAGTTTGATAGCTTTGTGCTCAAATGGATTGACGATTTGATAGTTGAGGTCGGGCGGATTGCTGAGTTCGTTCATTTGTTTTTTAATCATGCCGACGGTGAAATCGGTGGCGTAAATCGGTGTTAGAGTGCTGAATTTAGGCAAGAGATGTCGGCAGGCACCGATATGGTCAAGGTGGGCGTGAGTGAAGAGAATGGCCTTGACTTTGTCTTTGTTGTCCTCGAGATATTTGATATCGGGAATCATGTAGTTGATGCCCGGGTAATCGTCGCTAGCGAAGAGGGTGCCCATGTCGACGACGACAATTTCGTTTTTGTATTCGATAATGGTCATGTTTTTGCCGATGCCAAATTCGCCAACACCGCCGATTGGGATGATGCGGACTGCATCGGGATGGGGCTTGGCTTTGCGGAGTTCGGCAACTGTGACTTGTCGGCCGTCATAGCCGTTATAGCGGGATTTGTTGACGGGTACGCCGATGATGTGCTGGGTGGCCTGAGCGTGAACGTCTTGGCTCAACATGCGCTGGTGATGAACCATTTCTCCCTTGCGGGTATTGAGTGACAGCTTGACCTGACGCTCGCTGGAGCCGTTGTCAGTTTTTTTGTGGTTCTTGTTGTCTTTGCGCGGTTTGTTATTTTTGTTGGTTTTGTTAGCCTTGTTTGGCTTGGAATCTTTGCCGCCAGGCTTGAAGTTGGAGTTAAAGTTGCGGTCTTGTTGCGATTCGAAGCGCTTTTTGATGTCTGGTAATCTTTCCTGTCTCATTTTAAGAAGTTTGGCTCGACGCTCGGCCTCTTGTTTGCTTTTGTTATACATAATTTCCTTTAATTAGTTCGATACAATACAATTCCCTACCCGTAAAACACGAAAAGAAAGCTGGTTCGTTGGTCTATAAGTAAATAATTGATGTGGTTATTGTATCAAATGCTGCGTTTTTTGACAATAGCGATATTCGAGCACCTGTTATAATCAGGGGGTGCAACCTTAACATCATGATATTTTTAGGAGGTGAGGACGGTGGGAAAACCAACCGATTTTCAGAGGGAAGTGCTGTTTTGGCAAGGCGTTTTGCAGGAAGTTGATGAGGATACTAAAACTTTAGCGCTAAGCCCCGAGATGGACGAGATTGTGGAGATTATCTGCCAGATGCTCAGCAATGTTGAGCCCTGCGGAGAAAGAGACGAAAACATGGTAGCGTTCAAAGTCTGGAAGGATGGCTCGTGCCTTGATGTAGCGCGGAACCTTAATCTGCTGGGTAAATCCACGGAGCTGAGCGCGATGCTTTATGGTAGTGCTGAGACAGTGAGGGCGCTGCAATATCGAGGAACTTTGGAGGGTTTTAAGATTCTGAGACATGCGAGTGCCAGAGGGGCAAGCTGCACCAATCTAAGAAGTTATGTTATTCAATTTGTTCCACCTGATGAATGAGGTTGTAAGTATGGATGATGGCCGCTCAGGTTTTCGGGCGGCCATATTTTTATGGCAAAATGGCTTGGTGCCAGAGATAAAGTTCTTCGAGTAGGAAGGAGTTGGGGTGGGTGGCCGCGAGCTCTTCGAGTTCTTTGGTGAAGGCGGAGGCTTGGGCCGTCAGGCGCTTGGCGCGGTATTGTTCCCACTGCTTTTGTTCGGAGGCGGAGAGAGTGCTGGGGAAATTGCGGGCTTTGTAATGGACGAGAAGCTCGGGCAGTCGGGGGTCGGCAAATTCGGGATGAAAGTCGGCGAGGTCGTTGGCCTTGGCATTTCTGACGGCGTCGCAACGGATGCGGTCGGCGTGGTCGAGAAAACCGTCATAGAGGGCAGATTCGGGGTCTGCGGCTGGTGGAAAGTCGGGCTTTTCTTCTTCGCGGTCGCGCATTTGCTCGGGAAAAGTGGGGTCTTTGAGGAGGGCTCTGAGATTTTGGTCGACTTGCTCTTGGCTGAGGTCGATTTTTTGCCAGCCATCGCCCTGGTCGAGCACGCTGAGCGGTGCGACGGCGGGACAGCGATTGTATTTGAGCTCTTTGACTATGGGGTAAAAATTAGCTTCGGCTTTGATTTGCTTGAGATTGTGACGGAGGTCGTAGACTAGGATGTTGCCGTTTTTGGCAGGAGCGAGGGGGTAGAAAACGCTGGTTTTGTTGTGTTCGGAGCTGAGGCGGCCGGAGGCGTAGACGAAAGGTTGGGGGTTTTGTAGATTGACGAGTTTTTGGACTTGTTTTTTGTCGCGGAGGTTGAAAAGGTAATCGAAAAGTTTGGGTTGTTTTTGTTTGATTAATTTGGTGACGTCGATGAGGGCGGTGACGTCGGAGAGGGCGTCGTGGGCGGAGGTGTGGCTGATGTGGTTGAGTTTGGTGATGAGCTCGAGGCGATTGGTGGGTTTTTGGTCTTGGTCGAAGGGCCAGTTGATGCCTTCGGGGCGAAGGGCGCGGGTGAGGCGGACGACGTCGAGCAGGTCCCAGCGACTGCGGCCGTCTTTCCATTGCCATTCGTAGGGGTCGTGGAAGTTGCGCCAGAGGAGGTAACGCATGAACTCGTCGTCGAAACGGACGGAGTTGTAGCCGATGGCGATGGTGCCGGGGGTGAAGATATCCTTGGTGATTTGCTTGCAAAATTCGGCCTCGGTGAGGCCTTCTTGTTGGGTCTTTTGGGGGGTGATTTGAGTGACCAGAATAGCTTGTGGTGATGGGAGGGTGTCGTCAGGGAGTTTGACGAGGAGATTGATGGGGTCTTCGGTGGGTTCAAGATTTAGGTTGGTGCGCTGGCCAGCGAATTGCATGATGCGGTCGGCTCTGGAGTCGAGGCCGGAAGTTTCGAGGTCGTAGAAGAAGAAGGTTTGCTGCATGGTTTTATCTTAGCACAAGGAGAGGGGGTGGGGTGAAAAATATGAGGTGCTTGTGTTTTTATTTGCGTGTGTAGTTTCGTATGATGCGGGCGTGGTTTGTGGGAGTTGGTGTCTGCGGGTTTTTCCGCCTGGTCTCGTGGGGACATCATTAAACGCCATATCCTAGTTGTTGTAGGTGTTCCCCAGGAGAGGCAAGCTATGAAGGTAGTTATTTCGATAGAGATACTCCGACGTAGAGTGCGGAAACTGAAGAGCCTCACCTAAGGTAGAGGCTCTCAAAACCACGGGATACGCTTTACTAGGGAGCGTGTCCCTTATGTTTTGATATTAGCGTGGTTGGGTGGGGATGTCAAGATGCGGGCGGCATGAAAAAGAGGATACTGTGTACCCTCTTTCGTTTTACTCTTGGCTCATTGAAGAGCCTTCGAGTATGTTGTTGCTTAAGGCCCTGCGATGTCGGCACGCTGGCCGGCCCGGTCGTAGGCAAGCTCGACTTTTTCTGAGGAATAATTCCTCATGTAGTCACTTGCCTTGAGATAACCCCAAGACACCCAGATGATACCGTCGGCATCGGCGGTAATGTCCCAGTCTCTGTTGAGCTGGAACCACCAGGACAGTTGCTCATCGCTGAGCAACTCCAGCGGGATGCCTAACCACGCACCGAGTTCCCCGTTTTGGGGGAGGCTTGTCGTGTAGAAATACTCTAGCGACAAAACGGTGTGTGGCCGGATACGGCCGTAGGATACCGTGCCCGCGCGGGGCGACGGACGGACGCGTGGGCCGTTGCCATCGCCGTCCGAAAGGATGGTGATGGTGAGGCCGTTTGTATCCGAGAATTTGTACACCATTTCGGGCGTCAAAGCCTCGGCACCGGCCATTTCTTTTGCCGTCGCGGCGGCGTCTTTAAATGCCGCCAGCTCTGCCCGCAGACCGTCGATGGTATTTTCATACCTTTCGGCCTCTTCCTGCGCAACGGTGCGCAACTGATGGTTTTCTTGCCGGGTTACCCACAGAGCTGTATTTGCTCTGTCGAGTTTATATTTCCCTATAAACCCGAGAACAGTTCCTGTAAGCAGCGCCGCAATCAGTAGGACCGCTAGTCCTACGATTATAAGGGTGGCCTCTGCGGCCTTGCCCTTTTTAATCCATACGCACAATTTTTGCAACATCATTTCGAGCCCTCCCTCTCGTTTAAATATAGTACTTCAGGCGCCTTAAAAAATTTGGCACCTAATCTGTTCATTATATCACAGATGGATAAAAAAGTCAATGGCGGTTGTGCTATTTCAACAGGGGTGACTCATTCACTGAGGTGTTCGAGGTATTTTCCAGCGGCTACGGCGGCAGAGGCGCCCTCGCCGGCGGCGGCGATAGTTTGTTTGATGTTGCCAGCACGGCAATCGCCAGCGGCAAAAAGGCCGGAGATGGCGGTGCTAAAATCTGATTTGGTCTCTATAAAACCATCTGCGGTGAGGATTTTGGGAGGTAGAAAACTGGTGGCGGGAACCATGCCAATAAAAACAAAAACCGAATCGGCTGGGAATGTTTTTGTGGTGTTGGTTTTTTTGAGGAGGCATTTGAGTCCGGAAACTTTGCCGTTTTTGGCGACAAATTCTTGGGGTACGGCATCGGTGGTAACGGTGATACGAGGTTCTTTGGCGAGGCGCTTTTTGAGAATATCGGTGCACTTAAGTGGGGAGCGGTTGACTAGGCGGACGGATTTGGCGTATTTGAGGAGGAAAAAAGATTCTTGGACGGCAGAATTGCCGCCGCCTACCACGATGACGTTTTGGCCGGCGACGAGAGGACCGTCGCAGGTGGCGCAATATGAAATCCCGGAGAGGTCTTCGCCGGGGATGCCGAGCTTGCGGCGCTCGGAGCCGGTGGCGACAATGACGGTTTTGGCCAGAATTGGCAAATCGTCGATGGTCAGCTCGAAGTGGTTTTTGAGTTTTTTGATGGCAGTGCATTCACCATATTCGGTAGTGGCGCCGAAGGCTTCGGCTTGGGCGCGCATTTTCTGCATGAGGTCGGCGCCGGTACCCGTGAAGCCGGGATAATTTTCGATTTTGCTGATAATGGCGGTGAGGCCACCGATGGCTTCACGCTCGTAGGTCGTGACGGTTAGGTTTTCGCGGGCGGCGTAGATAGCGGCGGTGAAAGCGGCTGCGCCAGAGCCAATAATGGCAACGTCTAGGATGTGATTATTAGCCGCCATAAAGCTCGTAGTAGAGGTCGTACATCTCGTCTGACCAATCAATTTCTTCTGGCTGAGGAATGAGCATAACGATGAATTTGAGTGGTGAATTGGCGGGAATACTGCCCTGTTCTTGGTCGCCATAAGCGAGCTCGGACGGAATCCAAATTTCGCGGATGCCGCCAAGTCTCATGCCGATAATTCCTTGGTTCCAGCCCTCAATCATATTGCCGCCAAAGAGTGGGTAGCGAAGAGCGGTGGGGTTGGTGAAATCGTTGAATGAAGCGTCAAAAATGGTTTCGTCGGAAAGCCAACCGAGGTAATAGGCAGCGTAGTTGATGAAATCTTCGGTAACTTCGGCGCCGTCACCAACTTTGATATCAATGGTGGTAACTGCAGTGACACTGGCGGCATTGAAGGATTTGACGCGAGATTTATGGGCGACAAAAGTGTCGAAATGAATGTCCGAGAGCTTGGCGGCCTCCTGGTCCATCTGGTCAGAATATTGCGCATAAAGCTCATCAAAACGGGCCTGTTTTTCGGTGTTTTGAGCGGTGCCGGTACTGGGATTGTTGTAGCTCAGCACGATGCCCATGTAGAGGGCGATGGTGGAGCCAAGCAAAACGATTGCGATGATGACGACGCCAATGCGCTGCTTCAACGATGTTCTTAATTCTGGATTTTGTGCCATGTAATGTGTACCTCCGCGCCCACCGTTATTTAATTTGTTCTAATTTCTTGATTATATCATTAATTTCGTTGCTGTCTAAGCCTTTGTCGAGGTGGGTAAGTTGGATGTGGAAAGTGACGTTTTGGGCGGGGGCGGATTTCTGATAAATGGCAACTGGGGAGATTTGGTAGACGACGTTTTGCTTGGCCAACATGTTGATGACTTTACCATAAAGAGCCTGATAATTACCTGAAGAAGTGATGGTAACGTCGATGCTGGTGACATTGTCGGCGAAGGCGAGCGGGGTGATTTTGGTGGTGGGTTGGGCAAGCTCGAGGAGCTGGTTGAGGCTGAGCTCGAAACCAGCAGCGTAGGTTGGGAGCTTGAAGTTGTGCAGGACGGATTTTTTGAATTCACCGACGATGCCGAGGCAGGTGCCGGTGGCAATTTTGATTTGGGCGGAACGTTTGGGCTCGTAGGGTTGGTTGCTGGCGTTGGGGTCTTTTACTGGAACGAAGTCGGCGGCGATGTTGAGGGAGCTGAGTAGTTGCTTCACGATTTGCTTGGCTTCGTAGTAGGCGGGCTGGTTGGATTTGCGGTCGGCGAGGACGAGGGCGAGCTTGTCGCGTTCTTCTGGTAATTGTTCGGCGTCATTGCCGTAGGCTTTTTGGTAAACTTTGTTCATTTCAAATAGCGCGAAATGGTCGTAGGCGGCTTTGATGTTGAGGGCGGCTTTGTCTAGTAATGACGGCGTGAGTGACTGGCGGAAAAGCTGGAGGTCGGGGCTGAGTGAGTTGATGATTTTGAAGGAGTTTTTGGGGTCTTGGTGGGCGTTTTTGACTAGACGTTCGCTGACGAAAGAGTAGGTGAGAATTTCGTTGGCGCCGAAGCTGGCGAGGGTGTTGCGAATTTGAGTTTTGAGGGTGAAGAGGGGGTTTTTGGTGGCGGAGGTGTGGGGCGGGATGGTTGGGGTGATGCTGTCAAAACCGAGTAGGCGGCCGATTTCTTCGATGATGTCTTCTTTGATGTGGATGTCGGTGCGCCAGAAAGGTGCCGTAACTGTCAAGGACTTGCCTTTGTGGACCCGCTCCTCGGGCCTGTCGTTACAGGCCTCGTCGCTTTGTCCTCGTCGTAACTGCGGAAGGTCCACAAAAGCAAGTTCCTTGACAGTAAAGCCGACGTTTTCTAGGGTCTGTTTTATTAGCTTGGTGCTGTAGTCGGTGCCGAGGAGGCCGTTGATGTCGTCTGTTGTAATTTTTACAACATTTGGTTTGGCGGGTTTGGGATATTCGTCAAAAATGGCGAGAGGTTTCATTTGGCGCGCGGCGAGATGGGCGAATTCTTTGACGACTGGCAGCGTGTTGCCGGCGGGCTGGCCCTTGGTGAAGCGGGTGATGGCTTCGCTGAAGATGCCGTGCTCCATTTGGGTCTTGCGGAGATTGAAGAGCGAGAAGGTGGCGGATTCGATGATGATTTTTTTGGTGTTTTCGTCGATGACGGTGTTTTTAGCGCCCATGGCGCCGGCGAGGGCAACGGGGACATTATTACTGGTGATGAGGATGTCGTTGGCGGTGCACTTCACTTCCCTGCCGTCGAGTAGCCCGATTTTTTCGTTGGGTTTGGCGGCGCGGACAATGATTTTGGGCGTTTGACTTTTGCCGACTTTGATGAGCTTGTCGTAATCGAAGGCGTGGAGGGGTTGGCCGGTGAGGAGCATGAGGTAGTTGGTGAGGTCGACGATGGGGTCGATGGGGCGCATGCCGGAGCGGGAAATCAGCGTGTCTATTTTGGTGAGGTATTTGGGCCTGCTGTCGTCTTTGCGGCTCATAATGAGCGCGGTGTAGCGGGGGCAAAGTTTGGGGTCGACGATGGAGATATCGAGTTTTTCGTCGCTACTGAGGACGAAGTCTGACTTGGTGTCGCTGAGAAAATCTGGGGTTTTGAAGGGTTGGCCGAGGATGCCGGCGATTTCGCGGGCGAAACCGATGATACCGAAGGTGTCGGGGCGGCGAGTGAGGGGTTTGTTTTCGACGTCGAGGATGGTGTCGTTGAGGTCGAAAAGGTCGGCGAATTTTTGGCCGGGTTTGGCAGTAGTGGGGTCGAGCTCGACGATGCCGTCGTGGTCGTCGCCAAAGTCTAATTCGTCGGCGCCAGCGAGCATGCCGTGGGAATCGTAACCGCGGAGTTTGCGGGTGCCGATGATGAAGCGGGCGTCTTGATTGAAACTCTGGGGGACGGTGGCGCCGGGGGCGAGCCAGGCCGCGAGCATGCCTTTGCGAACGTTGGGTGCGCCGCAAACTACCTGAACGAGCGAGTGGGAGCTAACGCTCTTTCTCGGACCACTCCTCGGACCCGTCGTTACAGGCCTCGTCGTTTTGTCCTCGTCGTAACTGCGGATGTCCTTCGAAAGGGCATTAGCTCCCCCTATATCAATCTGGCAGAGGGATAGGTGGGTGTCGGGGATTTTTTCGCACTCCATAACTTTGGCGACAAAGATGTTGTCGTATTTGGAGCCCAAATCGATGACTTCTTCAATTTCGACGAGGCGCGCGCCGATGAGCTCGACCAGTTCTTGGGTCGGGAGATTAATATTAACGTATTGTTTGAGCCAGTTGAGAGAAATTTTCATTAGTTATATCCTTCCGAGAGTTCCATGCCCCAGATATTGTAGCGCGCGTATACGCAGACATCTGCGCACACCATACCTGGTTCGTTGCTGTGGCGACACGGTGATAAACAGCCACTTTTGCGGAGTGGGAGAATAAATGAAAGGACGAACAGGAGGACAATAATGGCACAGGCTATAATTATGGTTTTTTTATGGTGCTTCTGATTATTATCGGTCATTTTTTACCTCGTTGATTGACTTTTTTTGGCTGGTTTGATACAATCTTTTTGGAATCACTATGTCGCGATGAGCCTAAGGTTTCGACCGACCGCTGATGCGTGATGTTTATACCGGCTCCGCCTAAGGTTTCGACCGACCGCGTGGGTCGGTTGCGTTTTTTGGTGACTTTTTTGTACTCAAGAGTGCTTTTATATCTGCTGATTCTGATAATTTTTGACTTAAATGGTGATAATAGATGAGAGAAACGATGACTAGGGGCAATGATGAGTTTTAATTTTTCATGCTCCTCGAGATACTCGTAGAGACAGCGAAAATCGCCATCGCCACTAATAACAATCGCTTTTTCATATTCTGGAAAAACTCGGGCGGCGGCCCAAAGTACCAGTTCGGCATCGACATTGCCTTTGTGCATTTCCTTGCCTTTTTCTAAATAGGCAACGGTTGGTTTATAGATTAGCTCAAAACCGGCTTTGATTAGGTTAGCATAAAGTTCGCCGTTTTGGGGAATATACCCTATGAATAAGAAAGCTCTGGTGACGTTGTGCTTGTTCTTTAGATATAGCCTGAGGCGTCTAAAATCTACACGCCATCCTTGGCTTTGAGTGCCGAGATTGAGGTTTTGGCTATCGATGAAGGCGTAGGTGATGGGTTTTTTGGTGGTCATTTGAACTCCTTTAGGAAACGTAGTTTGCCAGATTCGAAGTAGCGGATGTCGTGTAGGGCGTAGCGGAGCATGGCGAGGCGGTCGATGCCGCCGCCCCAGGCGAAACCGTGATATTTTTCGGGGTCGATACCGGCCATTTTGAGAACATTAGGATGTATCATGCCGCAGCCGAGCATCTCCAGCCAGCCAGCGCCTTTGCCGCCGATGGATTTGGGTTTTTCGATGAGAAATTCTAGTGATGGCTCAGTGAAGGGGAAAAAGCCGGGTTGGGTGCGGATTTTGAGGGTTTGGCCGAAATAGCGTTCAAAAAAATCGCGCAATGTGCCGAGCATTTGGCCGAGATTACAATCGGGCGAGACATAAACGCCTTCGCACTGGTAAAGTGTGTGTTCGTGAGTGGCGTCGATGTCTTCGTTGCGGAAGACGCGGCCGGGAACGGCGACGGCGATGGGCTTGTTTTGCTCCAGTTTGTGCTTGTAGGCCTTGAGGACGCGGTGTTGCATGGTGCTGGTGTGGGCGGGCGGAATCAGACCCTCTTCGGTACGAAAAGTGTCATAATCGCCGCGGGCGGGATGGTCGGCTTCAAAGTTGAGCGAATCGAACATGTGAAATTCGTCGTCTAGCTGGCGAGATTCTAAAATGTCGAAGCCCATAAGTTGGTAGATTTCGATGACGCGGTCTAGCTCTGTCATGAGGGGGTGGCGGCTGCCTTGGCTGGCGGCCATGAGGGGAGGAATGGGCTGATTGGGCGCGCAGGGCGCGGTGATATCGATGGACTCAACGGCGACGTCGAGAGCAGCTTGTTCGAGTTGGGCAATTTGGTCGAGAATTTTGTGTTTTTTGGCATTTAGTTCTTTGCCGAAATCACCGCGCGTTTCTGGGGCGACGTCTTTAATTTTGGCAAATTCAGCGTCAAGTTTTTTGAGCTGTTGTTTAAGATTCGCGATTTCTGTCATAGCAAAATTTATTATAACATGAAAACCCGAGCTCTGTTGTAAGAACTCGGGTTATTTTGTCCCGAGGGGCTAAAATGGGCCGAGGATTATGATAATAGCGATTACTGCTAGAAAGATGAGTGCAAACCAGAACCAACCGAAGCGGCCGGTTTTTTTGAGATTCTTGGTATATTCTGAATCTTCGACCAAATCGACGTCTTCGTCGGATGAAGTGCGTTGTGCTTTTTCGCGTAGCTCTGAAGTGATGCGACTCTGCAACTCGGAGCGCTTACCGTTGTCTTGTACTATGATTGCCATGAAAACCTCTCTCTGTAAATTAACCTGGAATTCGGCTAATGTTAATTTCTTTGTCTATTGTATCAGAAATGTGCTATGATGTGGGTAATATTATAAAAGGAGGTTAAATGGCAACCACAAAAGCCAAGACGACTAGTAAGTCTTCTACGAAGAAGCCTGCGAAGTCGACAAAGTCCGCAGCCTCTAAGCCTGCGAAGACAACAAGGGTGGAACCAATTGTTAGTAAACCTAAGCCAAGCCCTGTGAAGGAGTTCTTCGCGCGCAAATATGATGCGAGCGAGAATATCTTGACGATTTTCCGCTCACCCAAGATTGTTGGTGCGCTTATCGGCGAGATTGTCGGCACGATGCTGCTCACGATGATTCTCCTGACGCTGGGCATCTTCAACCCGCTCTACCTTATCTTCGGTGTGATGGTGATTACCATCGCGGTGTTTGCGCTTTCTGGTGCAAATATTAACCCGTTAGTGACGGTCGGCATGATGGCAACCCGTCGGATGGCGCCAATTCGTGGCACGCTGTATATCATTGCGCAGCTAGTTGGTGCGTGGTTCGGGCTGCTGGTGGTCAACGGCTTCAGAATAGCTGGTGGCGACATGGCACAAGAGCTGCCGGTAGTCAATGTCCCGTTGTGGGGCGAAGACCAGATGTTCTGGGTGATTGCCATGATTGAGCTGATTGGCGCAATCATCATCGGGTTCTGTTTTGCGCGCGCGTTGGTTTATAAGCGCAGCGTGTTTACGTTCGGTGCCGTTGTATCGGGTGGTGTTTTCTTGGCGGTGCTGCTCGCGGTGGTGTTGACGGGAAACTATCTGGGAATCCAAGATAATGCGTTCGTGCTCAACCCGGCCGTAGCAATTATGTACCAAGCTCTGCCTAGTGAAGCGGCTACTTTTGGTGAGCTGCTGAGCCAGATTGGCATAGCGCTTTCGGCCTACGTAGTCTTTCCGATGTTGGGTGGCGCGGTTGGTTTCTACTTGTCGGACTTCGCGTCTAAACTTTCTGACCAGAAATTAGAATAGTTTTGCGGATAACAAAATAACTCCCCATCCTGGGGAGTTATTTTTATTCTTGAGGTTTATCGATTTGTTTGGGTTGGATGGTGGGGTCGCAGGCGGTGATTTTGACGACGTCTTTGTCGATTTGTTCGAGGGTTTTGTGGGCGGAGTTGTAGTGGCTGACGGTGGTGCCAAGCGAGTTGCCGAGTTTTGTCATGTAGGTTTCGAAGCCGGTGATGTGGTCGCCGAGTTTGGCGACGCGGGATTGGATGGCGAGGGCTTCTTTTTCGATTTGGAGGGAGCGGAGACCCTGGAGGACGGTTTGGAGGTAGGCCATGAAAGAGGTGGGTGAGACGATGATGACCTTGCGGTCGCGGAAGGCGTATTCGACGAGGTCGCGTTGGGAGGAGCCTTGGGCGCCGACGCGGCCCATGAGGACGTCGTAATAGAGGGATTCGGAAGGGATGAACATGAAGGCGAAATCCATGGTTTTTTCGGTGGGGCGGATGTATTTACTGGTTTCGTCGATGCGGGTTTTGAGGTCGCTTTGGACTTTTTTGGCGTATTGTTCCCTGCTGATTTTATCTTTGGCGTCGAGCATGCGGTTGTAGTTTTCGAGGCTGAATTTGCTGTCGACGGGGAGAATTTTACCTTTGTCGAGCAGAATTGCGGCGTCGACGATGTCGCCGTTTTTGAACTTGTATTGGAGCTGGTAGGCGCCGGGGGGAAGGACGTTGCCGAGGACGGAATCTAGGTAGAACTCGCCGAAGACGCCGCGTTGTTTGGGGTTTTGGAGGACGTTTTGGAGAGTTTTGAGCTCATCGGCGACGGAGACGACGTGCTTGTTGGTTTCGGTGATGGTGGCGATGCGGGCGGAGATGTCGGCGACGACTTTATTGGACTCGGAGAGTTGTTTGTTGCTCTGTTCAAGTTGTTTGCCGAGAGATTCTTGGACCTGGACGTTGTTTTTTTCGAGCTTTTCGTTGAGGGAATTGTTGAGCTGGGTGATTTGCTTGTTCATGATGACGGTTGCAAAAGCGAAGCCGAAAATGAGGGCGATGAGAAGGATGGTGAGGATGATTTCCATGAAAGTAATTGTAGCACGAAGAGCTAGGGCTGTCGCTACGGGCCCCAGTAGATAATTTCGCCAGAAGATGAGACTCTGAGGGAAGTTTTTGCTAGGCTGCCGATTTGCAGTTCAGCCCAGATGCCGCTGTCGTCACCGCCGCAAGAAGCTGTGAGTGGTTGTATGTGAAAACCGCCTCTGAGCAGTCGGTATCCAGCTGCTATATCTTGTAAGGCAGAATCACTGCTATGCCTAGACTCAAAAGCGTCAAATCCGACTGAACATAAGTAGTGGTCAGCAACAACCAGTCTACAATACGGCACATCTCTCATATCTGCGATGAATATTATTTTGTCTGGATGTTTTTTAGAGTAGTCTTTGACTTCCGCAATCATGGTTGCTTTTGTTTTTATTGCTGTTGACTTTACGCTTTTTGGAATCTTGTATTCGCTTTTTGAAGTGTCGTATCCAGAAGTCTCGTATAGTGTCGGAGCTAGAACGCTTGGTTTTGCGATAATCAAGTTGTTCCCTTCCATTTCGACGGCAAACGCGAGGTCAGAAAATACAAAACTTCGGAATTGGACTGCGTCTGCGATGAGGTCGTCGTTTTCGAAACGTTTATAAAAAGCGATTTTATCCCATATCAATTCTAATTGGACACGGGCTCTGCTGTTTTTTAGTTCGAAATAAATAAGGCGAGAGTCGATGGAAAATTTCAAGTCGGGATTACTGCGGTATTCGTGTATGGCCTGTTCTATTTCGGCCATATTAACTTTGCTGGCGGCCTGCCTTAAGCATTCGTCCCGAGTATCATAATCGTAATAGCAATCCTCCTGCAGGGCAAAAAGCCTATCCTGATAAAGCGCGTCTTCAACAATGGCGGCAATGCTGGTTCCCTTGAGGAATAGGTCATTAAATTTGGGTGCTTCACCAGTGTCGAGGCGGAAAACGAGAGTTGTGACAGGGTCATATTGGTCGCTGACGTGGACTTCTATGGATAATAGGCCTCCGAAGTTGGCCTCAACATTGCAATATATTCGAGTGTTTAGTCTGCCATATCGTTCTAGGGCTTGGTCGTAGGCGGCTTTGATTTCGGCATTAATTTTGGCTTCGATTGTTTTGTCCTTGAGACCGACAACTTTGTAGTAGCTTCTTATTGTCCTCAAGACCGAGTCAGTTCCGACTGCTACCTCTCGTTCTTCTTCGATAACTTCTTCGAGCTTGACCCCTTTGTAGTTGTAGATTTCAGTAAGGCCAGAGATGGCGTATATCTTGTCATCCTCAATCATTTGGCGGCGTTCTTCGGCAGTTGCGCTATCGAAGGGGTCGTCGATTTGCGAAGTTTGATTGGCGGGTTCGTCAGACTTCGTGAGGAAACCGACCAGTACAGCTGTGCCAACTAGAACTACGGCGGAGACGAACAAGATAATGATAACTTTGCGCCAACTTAGGGGCTGTTTTGGCACATCAATCGACGATTGGCTGACTACACTAGTTGACGGGGACATATTGTGCGTTCCTGGCGACGGTTTGTCCGCGCTGGCTGAGCATAGCGTCCATCAGCTTGCGAGCTGGAGAATCTTCGGTTGCAGCTTTGTCGATGACAATGTAATACGCAGTGTGAAAGGGGTATTCGCTAGATTGAATGGTGGTTTCGCCGGGTTTGACGCCGTCAATAGAAAGCAGCTTGATACCGTCGGCGATATTTTTATCGATGTCTTGGTACATAGTGGTGGCATAGTAGTAATAGGAGTAACCGATAGCGTCGTTAGTGTTTTCGTAACTTGAAACGGCATCAACGATGTTATTCATATCGCTCATTCGCCAACTTTCGCTGGGTGGGGTCATCAGAGGAGTGTCTTTCATGACGAGGTCGAGCATGCCAGTTTGGCTGCCAGAGTTGATTGGCCTTTGATAGGCAACAATTGGCTTATCCTCGCCGCCGACATCCTTCCAGTTGGTGATTTTGCCGGAATAAATATCACGCACCTGCTCACTGGTGAGGTTGTCGACAGGGTTGTCGGAGGAGACGAAGAAAACGAATCCTTCTTTGACGACTGGGGTAACTTCTAGCTCGATATTTTTCTCGGCGGCTAATTTAAGCTCGTCTTCGCTGGGGCTGGTGACTAGAATTAAGTCTTTTTTGCCGTTGATGAGATTAAGGTAAGATTGGTGGGTTTGAGAAAAGCCGAAGTCTGCATATTTTTTATCTTTGTCGCCGGTGAAATCTTGATAGAAAGCCATAGCTAAGGGATGCGTCACAGTCGAGGCATCAACCCGCGGATAATTTTCGGGTGTCCAGAGGTGTTCGTTGGAGATTTGTTCTTGGTCTTCATCCTGCTGTTTTTGAAACGGTCCGGTTTCGGTAATTGCTAGGTAGGCAAAAATACCACCAGCAATAATTACTACGAGACCGACAATTAAGGCTACCAAGGGGAGCTTGCTTTTCTTTTCGGGTTGTTCGTTTGGGAGTTCGACGGGATTTGTGGTTTCGACTTCGGGTTTAAGTGGGTTGTTGTCCTGCTCTACATTAGAGGATAATTCGCTATCCATGCTAGCTCCTTGATTATGGTTGTGCTTTGATGGAATTATAGCATATAGAGGGCTGGGGTGCTTTTGGGAAAACATAATGCTGATGTTTTTATATTTTTGTAGAGTGACGTAGAGTGCTCGTGTGGTTTGCGGGAATTGGTGCCTGCGATTTATATCGCCCGGTCTCGTGGGGGCATCATTAAACACTGCGTCCTAGTCGCGGCAGGTGTTCCCGGGTTAGGCAAGTCTATGAAGGTAATCTTTTCTATAGAGATAATCCGACGTAGAGTGCGGAAACCAAGAGCCTCCCTTAAATAAGTAGAGGCTCTCCAAAACACAGGATATGCTTTACTAGGGAGCGTATCCTTTATGCTTTGATTTTAGCGCGGATGGATGAGGCCGTCAAGGAGGGTTATTTGTCGACGACTTCGCCTTCGACAGTGTCGGAGTCGGTGGTTTTTTGGTCGGATTTCTCATTCGTTTCGGAGGCCGAGTCTGCGTCTTGGTCGGCGTTTTGCTGATAAAGCTTGGCGCCGATGGGCATAATGCGGTCGTTCAAATCTTTAGCGGCTTGCTCGAGGGCGTCTTTGTCTTTGCTCTCGTCGGCAAGAACCTCTTTGGCCTCGTGGACGGCTTTTTTGATGTTTTCTTTGTCTTCGTCGGAAATCTTGTCTTTGAAATCGTCGGGCATTTTTTCGGCTTTGTAGACAGCGTTTTCGAGGTGGTTTTTTGCGTCGACGGCCTCTTTCTTTTTCTTGTCGCCTTCGGCGTTTTGTTCGGCGTCGGTCTTGGCCTTTTCGATGTCTTCTTTGCTCATGTTGCCAGAATTTTGGATGGTGATACTCTGTTCTTTGCCGGTGCCCTTATCCTTGGCGGAAACATTCAAGATGCCGTTGGCGTCGAGATTGAAGGTGACTTCGACCTGCGGAACGCCTCTTGGCGCAGGTGCAATACCGTCAAGAATGAAACGGCCGAGTGACTTGTTGTCGTTGGCAAACTCGCGTTCGCCTTGGAGAACGTGGATTTCGACTTGCGGCTGATTGTCGGAAGCGGTGGAGAAAGTCTCGGATTTGCTGGTTGGAATGGTGGTGTTGCGGTCAATTAACGGAGTGCGCACGCCGCCCATGGTCTCGATGCCGAGGGTGAGCGGGGTGACGTCCAGCAGTAGCACGTCTTTGACGTCGCCGGCGAGAACGCCGCCTTGGATGGCCGCACCAATGGCAACCACTTCGTCGGGGTTGACGCCCTGCATGGGGTCACGCCCGAAGAGTTGTTTGACTTTTTCGACGACGGCTGGCATGCGGGTCATGCCACCAACCATGACGACTTCGTGGATGTCGCTGGTTTTGAGTTTGGCGTCGCTGAGGGCTTTGTTGACTGGGTCAGCCAAACGCTCAATTAATGGCTTGACTAGCTCTTCAAGTTTGGCGCGAGTCAGCGTGTATTCGAAGTGCTTGGGGCCGTCGGCGTCGGCGGTGAGAAATGGTAGAGTGATTTCGACTTGAAGGGTCGAGCTGAGTTCTTTTTTGGCTTTTTCGGCTTCGTCTTTGATGCGCTGCATGGCGGCGGCGTCGGATTTGATGTCGATGCCGGATTCGGACTTGAAGACGTCAACGAAATGGCTAACAATCACATTGTCGAAATCTTCACCGCCAAGATGGGTGTCGCCGTTGGTAGATTTAACCTCGAAAACTCCTTCGCCAAGCTCGAGAATGGAAACGTCGAACGTGCCACCACCAAGGTCGAAAACGACAATTTTTTGGTCTTCTTTTTTCTCCAGGCCGTAGGATAGCGCGGCGGCTGTGGGCTCGTTGATGATGCGCTTGACTTCAAGACCGGCGATTTTGCCGGCGTCTTTGGTGGCTTGGCGCTGAGCGTCATCGAAATAGGCAGGCACGGTGATGATGGCTTCGGTGACTTTTTCACCAAGGAAAGCCTCGGCGTCGGCTTTGATTTTGCCGAGAATCATGGCGCTGATTTCTTCTGAGGTGTATTCTTTGTCGCCCATTTTGACGGCTACGCCGTTGCCTTTTTTGACAATCTTAAACGGCATGAGTTTGAGGTCGTCTTGAACCTCTTTGTCGTCGAATTTGCGGCCGATTAGGCGCTTGATGCCGTAGATGGTATTTTCGGGGTTAGTAACGCGTTGGCGCTGGGCGATTTTGCCGACGAGGCGGTCGCTTTTTTTAGTGACAGCGACGACGGACGGCGTGGTGCGGTCGCCTTCACTGTTGGTGATAACTTCTGGTTTGCCGGCTACCATGTAGGCAAAAGCCGAGTTGGTAGTACCGAGGTCAATACCGATAATTTTACTCATAAGTTCTCCTCCTTGTGATATTGCTTATGTTTAGCACTCTCTCGCATTGAGTGCTAGTTAATAGCAGTTTAACAAACTGGCACTGGCATGTCAAGACTGCTTACGTAGCGGCTAATCTTAAGGTACTAGTTTTTGTTGGGCCAAAAAAGACCGGCTAGAGCCGGTCTTTTTGAGAGTTCTCTCTGTTATCGGGTAAAGGTTATGCTGACAGAGTCGGATGCTCCGCTTGTACCTTTGGCGCTCGCTTCAGCCCGCAAGATGTGGCTACCGAGAGCTGTATTTGAACCTTTGAGGAACATATCGCAGGTGTTATCCTTCGGGTTTATACAGCGCGCTACCAACACGTTGTCGAGGTAGATATCAATATTGGCAATTCCGTCATGATGCGTGGCCGTGGCCGTAACTTTGGTATTAAGGCTGGGGCTCATCGTAGCACCGTTAGTGATACCGGTAATTTCGATTGCTAGTGGGGCTAAGTTAATCATGAATGTGCCTGACGCCTCAAATCCATCACTATAAACAACCTTTAAGGTATACGAACCAGCTGTTAGGCCATTCAGTAATGCTGCTGACAGTGTGACAGTAGTTCCGTTTGTGCTGAAAACTGAAGCCGTCACATCGGTACTACCAACCATTGCCGTGTCTACTAATGTCGAGTTGCGACTAACATTGAACACTAAGGTGGAAGAATCGCCTATTGTATGTGAATTGCCGTCCACCCAATCGGCTGAGACGTATTCGTAAGCGTCTTCAACAGTCACCGCTTCGGCATAGGGGACGCTAAGCACTAAGTCTACTAGCCCGGCAGCGTGCGCTGGAGCCGTTACTGTAATCGCCGTCGCTGTCAAACTCGTAATTGTGGCGGCGTTGCCACCAAGTGTCACGGTTGCCCCTTCTACAAAGTTGGTGCCGGTAATGGTAATCTCATCGCCGCCTGTCGCTAGCCCCACGGCTGGAGACACGCTTACGATGGTTGCTGCTGGGTTTATGACGGATAAGTTTGCATCGGCCGATTCCGTTCCCGAGGTGAGCCCCGCAAATGGCACGGATAGGGTGATTTTGTCCGTTGTGCCGGCGATGGCACTAGTTGGTACAGTGACCGATACGACTATTTCTACTGGCTGACCATGAATCAAAGTTGCACTGGTCGAGCTGACTGATGCGGTATGGCCTGCTTGTGATACTGCGGAGATTGAGCTGAGATTTAGTAGTTCACCAGATACGTTTGTCACCGTGAACGAAATATCCGCTGCTTCCCCTCTTGGAATTGACTGAGCACTGGCTGGCGGCGTAACTTCAATTTGGCTGGATGCGGTATTCATCAACGCTTCGTTCATACCTACGGTCCAGGTGCCGTTTGTTGCGATATTTCGCGAACCGTTACCCCATTGGAGGTAATAGCCTGTGTCTAGGGACTCGCTTGAGCCACTGACTTCGTTCGGCAACCAAGCGCTCTGCTGGGCGTAGATTCTGCCTAGATTAAAATGCCCGCCAAAATACCGGTCGGCTGGCGTGTTGGCTGCTCCTGCGAAAATCATTCTTCCTGGTGCTGTACTGCTATAGGTGTCAACCGCGGTGCCACCGTACCAAGTGTGAAGGCTGGCATAACCATTGTCTTGACCGGCATACTGCGTGTCCCCACCCACAATTAGGCGTACGTCATTCAGCGCCGCACCAGTGTTATTCACGACCTCAACCATTCGACTGTATTGCAAGGAGCCCTGCGGCAAACTAATGACCTCATTGAGGACAATTCCGCTGGCTGGACCAGTTCCGGTCCAAGTTCGCGTGATGCTCTCTGTTCCGGCCGTCATTACGCTATTGCCTACTGAGATGTTTACGTTGGCGGATTTTTCTTCAAAGTTGGCGTCGTTATTGCCGCCCCAAAACATGACTTCGTCGTTGGCGTAGAAGATTAATCCGCTACCGTTTTCTGCGAAGAACTGTCGCGTCCAGCATGAGCCGGTCGAGCCTGGCGTCAGCGCGCAGTTTCCTTCGGGCACATACCTTTGCAGGTTGACCCCTCCGTCATTTGTGATTGCTAATCTGAGAACATCCCCTTCAGTATGTACGCCGCCCAAATATGTCGTGCCTGGAGCAGCGAAACCCTGCTGGATATTCTTAAATACAAAAAAAGCGGGGACTAAAAGTACTGTCGTCGCGACAGCAGCAATCGCCACCTTCTTGTGTTTGATATTTTTAAATGTCATGGCCATAGGACCCAACCTTTTCTCTCGCCAGTTTTTATTTCGCTGTTTTTATTTTCTTACACTCTTAGGCATGAATGTAACAGTTTTTGATGGATGAGTCAATATTTTG
>Ga0099364_10002447_pt1 | contig 29596 bp, 21 predicted proteins | sample TergutTh196P3_FD_73070 | JGI IMG/M metagenome (GOLD analysis project Ga0099364, IMG submission 73070) | Microcerotermes parvus P3 segment gut microbial communities from Pointe-Noire, Republic of the Congo - Th196 P3 | ecosystem: Host-associated > Arthropoda: Insects > Digestive system > Gut ...
ATGAAAATTATTCTTTTTTTACTGAACTGGACGGTACCTGGAATTGCCAAATATCGTTTAATGGCCTTCCCTATCTTTCAAATGCAAAAATAATTCACTATTTTGCTACGGACTTAAACACTAATATATCGCCTTTAACTATTGCATCTGCTGAAGTTTTTAGCCATATTAAGAAAACCGGTACTATTCCGGATAATATACTGGAATTAATAAAAAATCCTAAAGCAGCATTTGAAGCTGAATCTAGGATTATAACAGGGGAAGATATGCTTTTTATTATCAACAGCAGTTTATTTGCATTTATTTGTTGGATTTACCATAAAATACCTTTATTATTTAGTATTTTAAATAACATAAGTTTAATTAATAAAAAAATAGCTAAGTTTTTTTATATTAAAGCAAGCAGAAGAAAAGGCAGTAAAATTGAATTATATAATTAAATGAGTAATATATGAAAACAGCTATTGTTCATTATTGGTTATTAAATATGCGCGGAGGAGAAAAAGTTATAGAAGCTTTTCTGGAGATGTTTCCGAAAGCAGATATTTATACCCATGTATATGTTCCAACTTCCATGCCCAAAAGTATTACATCAAATAGTGTTTATACATCGTATATACAAAAACTGCCATTCTCAAAAAAATTATATCAAAAATACATGCCGCTTATGCCACGAGCTCTTTGTGATTTTAATCTACAAAAATATGATTTAATCATTTCCAGTGAATCCGGTCCTGCAAAAGGAGTAATTCCGAATCCCAATGCATATCATATATGCTATTGTCATAGTCCCATGCGATATCTTTGGGATATGTATCATGATTATTTTCGAAAATCTACTCCCCTAACGCGTTTTTTTATGAAACGCTTGGTACCAGGTTTAAGGCTCTGGGATATTGCTTCCTCGAATCTTGTGGATTGTTTTATTGCAAATTCCAATTATGTGGCTAAACGCATTAAACGCTATTATAACCGTGATTCTATTGTAGTTTATCCACCGGTAGATATAGAAAAATACAATTCTATTGAACGTATACCACTGGATTTTTACCTTTTTTTTGGACAGCTTACAGACTATAAAAGAGCGGATATCGCAATTGAAGCTTGTATTGCTTCGGGACGAAAATTAGTGGTTGCAGGATCGGGAATGAATAAAAAACTTATTAAAATGTATAAAAAAAGCGGCCTTGTTACTTTTAGGGGCCGCATTTCTGATGAAGAAATATTAGAACTTTATGCCTGTGCTCGAGCGCTTCTTTTTCCTGGTATCGAAGACTTTGGCATTATTCCTGTAGAAGCCAATGCGGCAGGCTGCCCGGTAATTGCATATCGTAAAGGTGGAGTTCTTGATACTATAAAGGAAAACGTTACAGGGATTTTCTTTGATGAACAAAATTGCGATTCACTTATTAAAGCCCTTGACAAATTTGAATCCATAGAAGATATATTTAAAGAACGCTCTCCATTTAATATCCATGTACAACAATTTTCTCGTAATTCTTTTAAAGAAAATATCCATACTATTATTGCCAGAAAAGAACGGGTGTAAACCTCTGATCTTGACAAGATCAGAAGTATTCTCTTAACATAGAGATATGAACCGTTTCCTGCCTGTATTTTTCGCGTTTATTCTCTTTCCCCTTAACCTTTTTTCTTCTCCCTATAACATGATCCTTGTCGGGGATCCTGTCCTGGAAGATATACGCTTCCTGTCTCTGGAATCCGGTAAAGCGTTTCTCTCTTTTACCCTCCCTCTTGCCCCCTACGAAGTAGAACAATTTCTCGATTCTCTTGATACTTCACTCTTTTCGGAACAGGCTCGGGAAGCGTATAATAGGATCCGTGAAAGACTTGAATCCAGAGCTACTTTGACCCTCCTTTCAAGTGACAATTTTTCCATGACGCTAAATATCAATGCAACTTTAGAAGCAAGAGCAAGGCTTAATACCGATATTTCCTGGTATTCAGTCTATCCAAAAGTTACTCCTTTTATCACACTTCCCATTAATTTTTTCTTTGCAGATTCTGTACAATTATATATAGAACCCAGTTTAACAATGGATATAGAAGAATATTTTTTAAATGATCAATCTTTGGCATTTAATTCTTCACTTGATTTTAGTAAATTTGACTGGTCACAACCATTTAGAGCTTTTGCAGCAGCAGGAGGTTCATGGTGGAACTTCCAAATTGGCCGGGATCGTTTATCACATGGAACCGGACAAATGGGAAATCTGGCTATTTCAGATAACCCCGATTACTATGATTTTATGCGGCTATCCTTATTTTCTCAAAATATAAAGTATTCCTTTTTGGTAAACCAAATGCCTTTAAATATAAAACCACCATTATATGAAATACCACCTGAAAACAGAGACGATTATTTACTTCGATCCATGAATCGATATTTTTACCTGCATCGTCTTGATTTTAAATTATTTGATGTTTTATCCATTGGTATTATGGAAGGTGTAATGGTAGGGAATTCTCCTTTGGAAATCCGATTTCTTAATCCTTTAATGATTTTTCATTCTTTATATTCCTGGAATCATTATGATGAATGGTTTGATGATAAAGATCACCGTTCAGTAATCGGATCAATCTTTTCTTTGGAAATTAATTGGAATATAATTAGATCTTTAGCTTTTTATGGACAATTTGTATTAAACGAATTTGCTACGCCTGGAGAAATTTCTCAAAGAACTGATCAACCCCCTAATGCCCTGGGGTTTTTAGCTGGAATACAATACAGCCATTCATTTAATACCTGGGCTTCCACATCATTTTTTGAATTTACCTATACATATCCGTATCTCTATTTAAACCCATCACCCTTTGCAAGTTTTATTAGTATGCGTAATTTATCCGATTCCCATAGAGTTCATTATTCTTTCATTGGTTACCCCAGAGACTTACTTGTATTTACTTTAGGAACAAATTTCTTTAGGTCAGATAATACCTTAGATATCTCGGGTTTCTTCTCCCTGCTTCTTAACGGTGAGCGCGGAATAACATATGATTGGGAAAGAACCGCCGAAGCAGCCAATAGATTAAGTCCATCGGGAACTGCAGAAAATAAATATATTTTAACTCTATCTGCAGGGTGGAAAATCAATAACTACCTTCGCATTAACGGCAGCGTTACAGGTATTCATTCCCGCAATAATAACCATATTTCCGGACAAAATGAAACAGGGCTGCAAACAACAGTTTCGGTGAATTTTAGCTATTAACGAAACAGCCTAATACCGAATGTTGCAATAACTCCCAATGAATGGGGATATTCTCTAGTGTTAATAATTCTAAACGAACTGGGCGATCCGGAATTTGGGCTGCCGTTGATATCGGTATAATAAGAAAAAACAAGACCGGCTTCAAAGAAAATACTTATAGGCATAAAGGTATCATCGGAAAGGCCTTGCGATAAAGATACCTCGCCTCCAATCTTTGCAATGTGCATCCACTGGTAAGCGCCGTCATTTAAGAAGAATTTTTTAAGTTGAGGTTTACTTAAACGACCGGATGGATCAAGTTCGGACAATAAATGGCTCCCATCCACTGCGCTTGGACCATGGGCTGCTCCATGGCGGATTAATTGATACTGTAAATGCATCATAGTTCTTTCTGTCGGCATGGTTTCGATGCGGAAAAGAAATTCATCGGAATTGGGTGGAATATAATGTCCCAGACTTACCCCATTGTTTATATACGCAGTTTCCAGCGGCAAATTTTTGCCGTTAAAATCACTGTTATGCCAGGGGGCAAATATGCGCCTGTGGGTATAGGTGTACGGTTCGACCTTTGTATAGCTTAAAACAACAGAAGTAAAAGAACCAAATCTGGGAATTGCAAATCTTGCTCCAATCTGATAGGCATACTGGTTCCAGTCCAGTTCCCAAAACGATCCGTCTTTAAGGGTTGCCGGAACTATATCATCAATAAATATCGAAAACCAAAGCCTACCAATACCGGGAACCTGTCCTCGTAAGTTCATAAAAAGTCCCGAATTATCATAATCCCCTACATAGGATTGATTAATAAAATTGGGTACCAGCGGAAAAAGATACCCTGGATCAAAACGTTTTGCCCAGACTGTGGTTGTACCAAAACCAAAATGGAAATAGTTTTTATAATTTACTTCAAGCTGTTCTATGGAAAAAAGCGTTTGACTGCCCCAGGCTGCTGCTTTTTGATCTCCGTCTGTCGGTACATACTCCAAAGCTCCGGTCATGGCAGAAAAACCAAACCACGAAGCAGGCCTATACGATGCTTCCAATGCAACAAAGGGCTGTGCCATACTGTTTAAGGTTAAACTTTGACCCTGGGACATAGCGGCCCATTCGCGCCGTATACGGCCAAAGCGCCAGCTCAAAGCGCCGCCCAGGTGTGAGCCGGAAATTTCCGATATTATATGCGGTCCTATACCCAGAGTATCCGGCCATTCAATAAAGCCTGTATGGGACAAATCATCCATAGTTAAAAAATAGCCCCCGTCCCAATTTTGTTTAAAAGTATAGGGAAAAAAAGTAAGGGGCTGACTGTAAATGGGGACTTCTCTGTTTTCTGCATCACCCCAGGAACTACTTTTCTGAAAGCCTTCATAATATGTATTTCCTTCTCCAAGTTCCAAGCGCGGGGCACGCACAAGGGCAGCTATTACATTAAAATCATAAGAAACGCTTTCTCCAATATCACCTCTTGTATAAGCCTGCACCAGATTTTCCATTCCAAAAAAGGCGCCAAGATCGTTATCATAATATGCTCCGGCAAATCTCATTTGAAGGGCAAGACCCGCATCGCCTCTAAACATGGAATCGCTTCCAGGAAATTGACCGCTAAAACTGTAAGAACCGCTTCGTAAATCAAGGCCTCTGGCTTCCCTTGCCGGTTTATATCTTTCAAGTTCCCTTTCCAGGATGGCTCGTTCAGTATCAGAAAGTCTGTTCTGCGGTGAATCAAGGATTTTTTCCAGTGTATCTGCAATAAAACTTTGCGAAAAAGGCCTAACAGCCGGCAAAGCGGAAATAAGCCCTCTTACTTCGGCCTGTTCAAGAATATAATATACAGAGCTGTCCAGCGGAACAGACACATGGCTTTGGGCTTCCAGTGATACAGAACCGCAATAAAACAAGACAAATAATAATACAATTCTATAATGCACAGGTAATTATACATAAATTTTCCAAAATGGGCAATTACTGTAACCTGACTTTTTATCCTTTTGTTATTATATTATAATAATACTATGCCTATAAAAGATTATGAAGTCTGGTACCGCTCCCGGTACCGCAGAACCAGTTCTGCACTTACCTCATTTTTTCTAATTCTGGCAGACATGATCTTTATAATGCTTTGTATAGGCGGCGGCTTTTTTATAATAAAAACAGCTTTTTGGCTGAATATCGGCGAAAATATTAACTTTAAATCATTTGTTACCTACTGGCCTTACCTGCCATCTTTTATTGTAGTTTTTGCCATTTATAATCTGTATCCGGCAGCCTCTCTGGCTCCGGCAGAGGAACTGCGGCGTATAAGTTATTCTTCACTTATTGTTCATACAGGAATTATACTAACCCGTTTTATTAACGACTTAAGTTTTGATACGATATCCTGGGCATTGGCTATAAGTTTTGGTCTTTCCATTATCGGGCTGCTTTTGGGCCGCAGCATAATGCGCAGCTTTCTTTCTGTAAGCGGCTTGGGCGGCATACCTGTAGTAATTTACGGTATAGGGTATACAGGGAAGGCAGTTGTTGACAGGCTGTTAAACAACAGGAATTCCAGCCATGTACCGGTATTAATACTTGATGATGATGAAAAAAAGGGCAATGAATACCGGGGAATTCCTATTATCCATGATACCGGAGCCGGGCCGGAAATAGTACGGCGCTTAAAAATTAAAATAGCCATTGTAGCCATGCCTTCGGTTTCCCAGAGGGTATTACGGAAACTTCTAACCAATTCTGTGTCGGCCTTTCGTTACAATGTATTAATACCGGATATTTTTTCTGTAACCAATATTTGGATGAGTGTCCGGGATTTTGGGGGGATTCTTGGGTTTGCCACAAGTCATCGCTTAAATATGTACTGGAATCTTTGGATAAAACGAATAATGGATATAAGCATTGTACTGGTCACCAGTCTTATCTTTTCCCCGCTTATTTTATGTATTGCCATTTTGGTTAAAATCAGCTCTCCTGGACAGGTACTGTATAAGCAGGAAAGAATAGGCCGGAATGGAAAGCTATTTAAGGCTTATAAATTCCGTTCTATGGTGATCGATGCAGATAAAAAACTAAAGGAATTATTGGCAACGAACAGCAAGGCTAAAGAGGAATGGGAGAAAAATCAAAAACTAAAGAACGATCCCCGAATTACCGGAATAGGGAAATTCTTACGAAAAACCAGTCTGGACGAAATTCCCCAGTTTATTAATATCTTACGGGGAGAAATGAGCCTAATCGGCCCCCGTCCCATAGTTGAAGAAGAAATAAAAAAATATGGCGAAGATTTTAAGCGAATTTTTTCTGTCAAACCAGGCCTAACCGGTTTGTGGCAGGTTTCGGGAAGGTCTGACACAGACTATACAGACAGAGTATCATTTGATACATACTATCTGCAAAGTTGGTCGGTATGGCTTGATATCTGGATCATCTGGAAAACCTTTGGCGTTATAGTAAAAGGCAGAGGAGCTTATTGAAGAATTATTTTTTTTATAATCTAAGCGGCTGACCGCAGGCAGCCGCTCCATTGTTTGACATTGTCAAAAATATCCCGTTTAAGCGGCTGATGGGAGTCGAACCCACGTCTCTAGCTTGGAAGGCTAGGGTAATAGCCGTTATACGACAGCCGCATAAATAAACTTTATCAAAAAAGCACAGTTTTTGTCAATTAAGCTATTACCAATTCTGCCCATGCATCAAAGCCGTCTGGCACGGTTTGCCCTGCCACTGCGTTTCTAATCATACAACTAAATGCCGCTCCAGGTACGGGCTTTTTATCCATCTTGTTTAAAACAACTGCTATTTTAATATAGTTATCTGTTATTGCAGGAAAAAAAGGTACATTATTGTTTTCGCTGACTGCTTGTGTAGAAACATTCTCGGCCACGGCTTTTACGGTTTTTCCCTGCCAGCGCAGTATATAGGCATTTTTGCCCTGTCTGGCCAGTTCCACAAGCTTTTGTACCCGTTCTCCTGCCGTTCTTTGGTTTACCAGGCCTTTTCGAATGGAAGCAGCCGGAGTTCCGGGACGTTTAGAATAGGGAAAGGCATGTATCCAGGCAAAATCTATATTATTACACAGTGTAAAAGTCTTTAAAAATTCGTCATCTGTTTCTCCGGGAAAACCGCATATTATATCGCAGGCTAAAAAGGGATCGTCCCGTATGGTTCTAAGTTTTTCTGCTGCAAAAAGTATCTCCTTGGCATTGTATGGCCTTCCCATAGCTGCCAGGATAGTATTACTTCCCGATTGTACCGATATATGAAAATGATTTCGAATTCTTGGATGGGCAAGAACAGTAAAAAAATCACTGTCTCCAGGTGTTAGAAATTCCGGCTCTATGGAAGACAGCCGCAGGGATATTATATTGGTATTGTCCAGCACATACTGCAGCAAAACCGGCAGTGTTATGGAACTGTTATCCGGATCCTGGTATTGGCAAATATTAACTCCGCTAAGAACCGCTTCGGCCATGCCGTTTTTTTCCAAAGCTTGCAGCCGGCATAATACTTCCTTTGATGAGAGGCTAATTTTTTTTCCCCGGGCAAGCGGTACCCTGCAGTAGGCGCAGGAGCGGTCACAGCCATCCTGGATTTTTAGAAAAGCCCGGGAATGATATAAAAAATTTTGAGGATTAAAGCGAAAGGCATCATTGGGATAAGCTGGCTTAACGGGTTTATTGGAATTGGAAGGAGTAGTGGTAATATTGCAGCACCATCTGGAAATTTCCATAGAAAGCTGATTTTTTTCAATACCCGTTTCACTAAGACAGCCCGGCAGGTCAAGAAGCTTATCCTTAAGCTGCCCTGGCAGGATAAAAAGATTATCTCCCAATGCTGCAAGCTCTTCCTTTTCCAATTGGGCATAACAACCGGTTACCAAAACAATGCAGCCATAACGCAGGCACAAACGGATAATGCGTCTGGCTTTTTGTTCGGCTTTTGAAGTTACTGTGCAGGTATTGATTATACAAAGAGCCGGTATAACAGAGCTGTTAATCTGTCGCTTTTCTTTCAATTCCGGTAAAAACCAGGGAAGTATGATAAAGCCGGCATCCCGAAAAGAAGCGGCGATAGCTTCGGTTTCCAGTTGGTTTAATTTACATCCAAAAGTATAAAAAGTAACCATTTACTGGTTTATTAATTGTGCCCTAGTACGATCACGGCCATTTCTGGCTTCGCTAAGGTTTTCGTTAAGCGTTAATGCCTGTTCATAAGCAGTTAATGCAGAACGGAATTCACCGGCATTTTCCCGCGCATAGGCTAGTCTTGCCCACCAGATGGCATTGTGGGGTATATAGTACACTGCTGTAGAGAGAGCTATGTCTGCCCGGCGGTAGCGGCCCTGGCGTATAAAAATCTCTCCAATATAATAATATGCCATAAATACCCGCTCTCCCTGGGGCGCCAGGCTGATATATTCCTGAAAATACTGGAGCGCTTCGTTGTTCCGGCCCTGAAAATAATATACTTCTCCAAGAATTTCAATAAGCCGTGGATCATAGCGGCTAATGCTCCTCCCCGCCAATGCATAGGTACGACCTTCTTCATATCGGCCCAGATTTACAAGGCTGCGGCTTAGTATTATGTATAATTCCAGATTATTGGGATTTACGGCTACCTCGTTCCTGGCAATTTGTACAGCTTCTTCAAATCTGCCGTTCCTGAATGCCTGTAATGCAGTCTGCGGACGGGCGTTCAATTGTGCCCAAAGCGCCGGATGCACAGATAGAAACAAAAAAAAACAAAGTAATAATTTTGTCATTTTTATCTTCTTTCTGTCATAATACATCGGCCGGAAAAAAAACAACCGGTTTCCATATTGATTTCCGGTGCAGTAACATTGCCTGTTAATTTTCCGCTGACAGAGACTTCCACTTTAATATCGGCCAATACATTGCCTTTGACGGTCCCCAGGATAATTACCTGGGATGCCCGGATATTTGCCTCTACTATTGCTTCTTCGGCAATCATTAGAAGGCTGGAAGCATTAATTTCTCCGGAAACTTTTCCCTGAATTAATACAGGTTTATCAAAGCTTAATGTACCGGTAAACTCAATATCCGGCGATATAACAGTATCAAAATCTTCCAGTTCTAAAGCATCATTATGAACATCTGTCATATTTCCACTGTAGCGGAGTATTCACAATTCGTCAATTACAGGTTATGATAATAACAGTTATACAATAACGATTATGCCAATAAAAACTTTATAGGAGCCGTACATGGATTTTGTCAAGGAAATGAAAGCTAAAGCTGCTTCACAACAAAAAAAACTGGTGTTCCCCGAAGGAAGCGAACCCAGGACTATAAAAGCCGCCAGGATTCTTATGGACGAAGGATTGGCTGCTTCGATTACTCTGGTAGGAAAGGCAGAAAAGATCAATGCCGCTGCCTCTGCCGAAGGAGTTAAACTGGATGGAATAACCCTCGCTGATCCTGCCCTTTCTTCTTTATGTGACAGCTATGCCAATGAATTGTATGAACACCGCAAGCACAAGGGAATGACACTCGAACAGGCAAAAATAGATATTATTGACCCGCTTCGCTGGGGTGCCATGATGATACGCAAAGGAGAAGCGGATGCCTTTGTAGCCGGCGCAGAAAATACCACAGGTGATGTACTTAGGGCCGGACTTACCATTATTGGGACCACACCGGGACTAAAAACCGCCTCGTCCTGTTTTGTAATGAGCGGCATGGATCCTTCTTACGGCAGTGATGGTTCCTTAATCTTTTCCGACTGTGCTGTGCTTCCCGATCCCTCTGCAGAACAGCTTGCCGATATTGCCGAAAGTGCAGCCAAAAGCTGCCAGGAATTACTTGGAATAGAACCGGTTGTTGCCTTATTGTCCTTTTCTACCAAAGGGTCTGCCAAACATGATCTTGTAAACAAGGTACAGCAGGCTGCGGATATACTAAAAACTAGAAATGTAAACTTTCCCTTTGACGGCGAATTCCAGGCCGATGCAGCATTGGTTCCATCGGTAATGGATTCAAAAGCCCCAGGAAGCCTCCTTTCAGGCAAAAAAGTCAATACCCTGGTATTTCCCGGACTGGAAGCCGGAAATATTGGATATAAACTGGTGCAGCGATTCGCCAAGGCAAATGCCTTTGGTCCCTTTCTTCAGGGTTTTGCCAAGCCAGTCAGCGATCTTTCCAGGGGCGCCACAGTAGAAGATATTGTGGTTACCAGCGCTGTTACCCTTGCCCGTGCATAGTTTTTATCGCGAGGCAGCATTTAAACGAAGCGTGCAGGAGGGAGAAAAAAAACTCCGAAAAGCTATAGCCGCAGGAAATAAACGCGATTATTTTACGTCTATTTCCATTCTGGAAGAAATCATTTCCGGTTACGAGGGTCCTGCCGAGGCATATCTTTATCTTGGAAGGGCGCTTCACTGTATTAATAACTATTCCCGTTCTTTGGCAGCATTTAACGATTATATTGCCGTAAAACCCGCTTCTTATAAAGGTTACTTTTTTGCCGGCCGTACCTGTCTTGTCCTGGGTTTTTATCAGCGGGCGGCAGCTTACCTGGAAAAAGCCCTGCAACGGGCAAAAAAAAACAGCCAAATTATGGCACTTTTGGGAACAGCTTTATTAAAAGCCCGGAATTCCCAGGCTGCTGTAAATATTTTACAAAAGGCGGTTGAAACTGCTCCGGATGATCAGCGTATTTACCGGGCTTATTTAAATGCACTTTTTATCCGGGCGCTGCGGCTTTGCCGTATGGAAAATTATGAATTGGGCATTCAAATGCTCCGATTTGTCCTGGATAACGGCAGAGACGGCCCCCTTTTACGGCTTGAACTGGGCAGAGCTTCCAGAGAACTGGGATATCTGGAAGAAGCTTTAGAACACTATACACAGGCATTGCGTTTTTCTCCGGACGATCCCATGATTCGCTGGTATAGATCTTCGATCCTAATGGAACTTGACAGAAAAATTGATGCTATCGAAGATCTTTCGATTATTCGGTCTCAAGGGGTTCAACTGCCCGATCTGCCCTGGAACAGTATTCTTATTGACCGCTTTATGATTAATACATTTTTGGAAGGCGGTATGTGGCGCAGAGCCGCCGATGCATGCCGGGATTGGCTTAAAAAAAATGGAAGCGAAGCGGAAATTCATGCAATGTATGCCGAAGCTCATCGAAATTTAAAAAATTATACTGCTGCAGAAAATCATCTTAAAAGGGCATTGGAGATGGACGGCGAAAGCATCCAGCTTTGGTATGCAGCTATGATGGTAGCCTGGGAAGGACGTAATTTAAAAAGCCTTAAAAAAGCCCTTTATACAATCAAAAAATTCGGCGGTGAACAGGATATTTTATCCCGTTTTTCAATTCTGTATGAATCTGAACATTCTGCCGACACAAAACGGGTCATTACCCTCTTGCAAAAAGCAATTCATACACTGGGACCGGAAACTGAACTAATGTACCAATTGGGCAAAAATTATCTTAAAGTTGGCTTATTTGAAGAGGCAGAAAGCTGGTTTAATAAATCATTGATCCTGCAGGAATACCACGAAGAAGCATGGCTGGGCCTTATTGCTGTCCGGGAAATACTATTTGAAGAAGGACAAAAAGAGGCTGGCGAAAAGCTTGCCGCTTCTTATGAAGAATATCTGGAAAAATGGCCCGATAACCGCAATATACGCCGGGACGAGGCGCTGTTTTTGGTTAAAACCTGTGAATATGAAAAAGCCGCCAAAAAATTGGAAGCTTTATTGGCCTGGGATCCAAAAAATCCTGGTTTAAGGCGGATTTTGGCATATTCATACCGTAAACTGGGAAATTACCGCTCTGCCGCAGTGTACCTTAGTGCCTTGCTTAAGGAAAAACCCAAGGATATCAGACTGCTTATTGAGTACTGCGGCTGCATTGAACGGGCCGGAAACAGCGGCAGGGCAAAGATGATTCTGGAAAAAGCGGCTTCGGTTTTTGCCAATTTATCGGAAATTCCCATTGCATTGGGACTTTTGGCCTATAAGGAAGGACAATTGGAAAAAGCCTTTGATTTTCTAAGAGAAGCTGCTTCCAAAAATAAAAATGACCCCAGACCTTATCGCTGGATGCAGTTGATATCCAAAAATAACGGCGATCTGGAGGGTGCAATACGCTATGAGCGGGAATATCAGCGAATTTTAAAAAATTCAGTGAGTTAATGACTTGCAGAAATTCTGTACATGGGTTATTATTGTAGTACTGTTAAGTAAATAGGGGGATAGAGATGGCAAAAAAAATAGAAAAAGCAAGTGCACCAAAAGCTAAAAAACCGGCAGCGAGTGCGGCTAAAGCAAAAAAACCAGCGGCAAACGCTGCCAAAGCTAAAAAACCGGCAGCGGATACAGCCAAAGCAAAAAAACCAGCGGCAAAAGCACTCAAAGTAATGAATCTTTTTGATGCATATACAAGCGATCAACTGCCAAGAGATCAGGGATATATTATTTCTTCATTTATCAATGGAAATACCGGATATTCGATTTACGAAGTAATTTCCTATTCCGGCGTTAAAGCAATTTATCCGGAAGGAAGCGGGTTAACATTTCAGTCCTCGGGAAGAAAGCTGCATGCCTTGATTGAACCTCCTTCGTATCCCCACAAGGGAATTGAACCGTATCTTAGAGATAAACAGGACCAAATACCGCTGCGATTCAAAGAAGTGAATAAACATTTTTGCAAAAACCAGTCTACGATTTACTGGGCACAAAAACCAATTGAGTCCCTGTCCTCGTTTAGTGTTGCACGCCCGACAGGGTTTAACGTAGCCTTTGTGTTTTATGATCATTCAGAACTATATGATACCCTTGCAAAGTTTTTTGAGAAATCTTTTACCAGCGATGCAGGGCTTCCCATGATAGATGCCCGAAAGGGGGGAGCAGAAATCACTGCAATTGTCAGGAAATTTATGAATTTCAAGGGACAATTCGATTAAAACCATATCCCGGCAGATTTAATCTGCCGGTTTTTTTCATGCCCTACTCCTCTTTGGTTTTTAATACTGCCAAAAATGCACTTTGCGGCAGTTCTACATCGCCGACCATGCGCATTCGTTTTTTCCCTTCTTTCTGTTTTTCCAAAAGTTTCCTTTTGCGGGTAACATCTCCGCCGTAACATTTGGCTGTTACATCTTTTCGCAGTGCATTTACTGTTTCTCTGGCAATTATTTGGCTCCCAATAGCACCCTGTATGGGAATTTTAAATTGCTGCCGGGGAATTTCGTCTACCAGCCGTTCACACACAATGCGGGCTCTTGCCTGGGCACGGGGTTTATATACCAATTGTGCCAGGGCATCAACCTGCTTGCCGTTTAAGAGTATATCAAGTTTTACCAGTTCTGTTGGTTTATACCCCATGATATCATAATCGAAAGATGCATAACCCCTGCTGGTACTTTTAAGCCTGTCGTAAAAATCAAATAGTACTTCGGATAGGGGCATATCATAAATTAGCTCTACACGTTTTTCGTCCAGATAATTCATTCCTGTCTGGGTTCCCCGTTTTTCCATACAAAGACTCATGATGTTTCCAAGGTATTCGCTTGGGGTAATCACTTCTGCACGTATATACGGTTCTTCTGCTCCTTCTACCTGGCTTTCATCAGGATAATCCATGGGATTATCTACCATAACTTCGCCTTTATTTTGGATAAATACCTTATACTTTACCGATGGCGCGGTAAAAATTACAGACTGGTCAAATTCCCGTTCCAGCCTTTCCTGAATAACTTCCAGATGAAGCAGCCCCAAAAATCCGCAGCGAAATCCAAAACCAAGGGCAGCCGAACTGTCCTTTTCGTATATTAATGAAGCATCGTTAAGTTTAAGTTTTTCCATGCTGATTTTTAATTCTTCATAATCGTTGGAATCTACAGGATAAATCGATGAAAAAACAACAGGCTTTATTTCCCTAAAACCAGGCAAAGCATTTTTGCAAGGATTTTCTGCCCCTGTTATGGTATCTCCTACCCTTACATCGCTTACTGTCTTAATTCCTGCAATAATATATCCTACTGCTCCGGCATTCAGTTCGTTTGTTTCTGCAAGACCAAGCTTAAAAACTCCTGCACTTTCTACTTCGTATTCTGCTTCATTTGACATAAAATGAATTTTCATTCCTTTTTTTATGCAGCCGTTAAATAGACGCAGATGGACAATTACACCGCGGTACAAATCATAATGGCAGTCGAAGATTAAAGCTTCCAGAGGAGATTCAGAATTGCCCTTTGGTGAAGGAATCCTTTTTACAATAGCTTCAAATAAATCTTCTATCCCGGTACCCTGGCGTGCAGATACAAGAAGGGCACCTTCCGGATCAAGCCCCAGATCTTTTTCTATTTGTATTTTTGTTCCGGGAATATCTGCAGCAAGCATGTCGATTTTATTTATTACCGGAATAATTTCCAAGTCATGTTCCATAGCCAGATACATATTGGACAGGGTTTGGGCCTGCACACCCTGGGCTGCATCCACCAATAACAGCGCTCCTTCACAGGAATTAATTGCACGGCTTACTTCGTAGCTAAAATCCACATGTCCTGGAGTATCTACCAGATTAAGCATATATGTTTTTCCATCCGCCGCTGTATAGGGAATTGAAACAGCCTGGCTCTTTATGGTAATACCCCGTTCACGCTCTATATCCATATTGTCAAGTATTTGATTCTGAAAATTTCGATCTTCTACCAGATCACCTTTTTGTATCAACCTATCGGCAAGGGTCGATTTACCATGATCAATATGCGCAATTATGCAAAAGTTGCGAATTAATGATACCATCAATTTATTCCGTTATTCTCTCCAAAGTTTCATTATTCCATTTTACAGAAATTTTTGATACAACCGCAAAAATAAATGTAAGTCCCAGCATTGTAAGCGCCATTATTTTAATACCATTAGCAATATTTACTGCCAAAATGTAACTAAATACAATCGGGCCGGCAGCCATTGCAATATTCTCTATAACTGAATATACACCAAGAGCCTTAATGGATGAAATACGCTCTTCCTGGTATAAAAGAGAAAAATATGTCTGAATATTGGTTGCAGCAAAAATATTTACTATAGCCAATAATACAATAGTAACAATAAGCATAATTATGGAAACATTTAAAGAAAACAAATACAATGCTCCTGCATTTAAGATAAGCGGAAAAAGAACAGAGAGTAATATTGGCAATTTCTTTGCGGCAAATTGACATAGACTTGCACCAAAAAGTATTGCAAATAAGCCGCTTAATAACATTAATTGACCAATATTTGCTTCTCCCAGTCCGTTTTCCATGCCGTATATTGGCATAAAATACTCTATAAAATTTATCGATACTATATAAGGTACAAATGCCATTAATAAAATGCAAAACACAACCGGTTTAAATAAAAATTTTAACAAGGCGAACTTTTCTGTCGCATTCTCTTTAATATGTTCAATATTTATAGAGACTTTGCGCAACCTTTGTTTTGAATTACTGCTTTCATAAAACTTTTTGAACAAATCTGAGCGTAAAGAAAATATAATGATAGATAAAAAGATCAGTGCAATAATTGATGAAAACCAAAATAATGTTTTGTAGGGAAAAAATTGAGCTATTATTGCTCCAAAAACAACACCCACGTTTACCCCGGAGAGGTAAGCTGCATTTAAATTTGCAAAACCGTTGTGCATATCGGCAGCATTTTTTTGTGAACCAATAATTGTATTAAAAATTAAACTAAATGAACCGCAAGACAATCCTAATAATGCATATCCAAAAGACAGATGTATTATATTTTCTGCGATTATACAATTAATATTGCCTAAAAAAAATAAAATAGCAGATATTAAGCTTATTTTTTTACCTCCTGTTATTTGAATTATATTTGGAATTAAAAGTAGAGAAATTATGATCATTATTGCCATGGCAGTAAAAGGAAGCGTAACTATAAATTCTCTTGGCAGATTAAACACCGGAATATACAGCTCTGCGGCATATATAGGTAATAAAGCTGTGGCAAAGTTTGCAGAAAAATACATAAAAAAAGCTGCTGCCCTGATTAATTCAGGACGAAAAACCGTAATTTCTTTTTTGTTCTTTTTATATGCGTCAAGCATTGAAAGACATTCAATAATTATTAATAAAAATGCTACGGTTGTTGCAAGAACAATAAGCGCTGTTTGGATTATCATCGTTCTGTTTTCTGCTTCTACTGCATTTTTATTTAAGCCTGTTTCAATTGCAGCCACTACATTGCCGTCCTTATCAAATATTGGGCCAACAACATATTCCCATATCCCGGACGGTAAATTATCGCTAAAACGGCTGTATTGTGCAGTAGTATATACCTCTTCTAAAAAACTTTCTTCAAATTCTCCCCAGGGATGAAATGAACCAAGTGCATGTTCTAAATCATAAACACTGTAAACAATGCCTTCACGTTCTACACAAATCATTGTATATACCTGTTGTCCTTCAAATCCAAGTTCTCTAAAGAGTGAAGTAACATTTTCTAGAAAGGAAAGGTATTCTTCGCTGTCAAATTGAAGGGGCGAATGTATATTGTTAATAATATTTACGTCAACGGAAGCTGCCAATAACCTTGATATTTTTTCAAGCTCACTGAATGTATATTCTATATTCTTCTTCTGCATTTCTCTTAATATAACAAGAGAAGAAATTGTAGCACCAAATATTATACATAATCCCACAACTATAATTTGTTTTATAATATCTCTCTTTTTTCTTTTTATTATAAATAAAACAGCTCTTATAAAAAATAAAGCCAATATACTTATATTAATAATACATAATAGAAATATAATACATCTTATAATTAAACTTTGATTGGAGAATGCATAGGTATCTATGCTGGTGTACGAACCATCATTATTAATAAATAGGACTTCATCAGCGTTATATGATGCAGTGATAGTATTCCCGTAGTTATTAATATAATAATAAAATATACCATCAGACAAGGAACGATGAAACAGGATTTTTGTTTCACCGGAAATTACATCAATTAATCCGATTTTATAATTCCAAATATCCGTGAAAACTATATCATTATTATTATTTGATAAAGCCATAAAAGGCCATATATCTTCATTTGCAGGTATCTCGTTAATAATAAAACCAGAAAAGCTATAAATCAATATATTTCCGCTTTTAGTTGTCCATACAATACGTTGATTCTCAACATTTAATCTGCAAAGTAAAAGTCCCCGAAAAGCATTTGGATATTCAAAAAAATGATGTATACGTGGATCATTTTGCTGCTGTATATTTTCAGAGATATTTACAGACTCAAGATAGAATCCTTCATGTTCAAGTCTTACTAAATAAAGAGTATCACCATAGACAGACATCCCGCTTATTTTTCCCTTGGTGATAATATAGTCTTCGTTAGTATAGGAATATGAATAGACAACTCCCAAATATTCACCATTAGAAGAATATTTCAGAATACGTTCTGTACTATTTTCATAAGCTCCACCAAATATCTTATCGTATATATATAGATTGTTATGTTCATCTAGCTCTACCAATTCTGCGCTTACAAAAGAGGATGATGAAAATAATCCAGCATGTACTTTATACAATAATTCTCCATCGTTGTCTATTACTACAACAGTTCTGGCTGCATCTTTAATTATTGCAGTTGCTATTCCATTACTGCTGGCAGATCCAATCCATTCCAAAGGCACTTCTTTTACCCATGGCTTCAACGATATATTTTCTCTGTATAAAAACAAAACAAAGGAAATAACAATAAATACAGCTAAAAGATATCTTTTTTTTATTTTCATTTTATCCTTCTTGTAAAAGAACATAAATATTTAGTTTGAAGTTCATATTCTCCAAGCCTTTTTTTAAAGAAACGTAAGCCATCTTTTCCCAAATCTGCTCCTGTATTTATATTTTTAACATCATATAAATATTGCTTTGCAGCCGTATAATAAATAAAAACACTAAAATCCGGAACTATAGTTTTTGCTATATGAAAATATGCCATTTCTTTACTTGTTTTTTCAAAAATGATATAGCTAACAGGAATATCATCTATAAACCCCAAAATACCCTGATATATAGAATTATCAAATATATCTAACATAATTTTAAGTGTGTTTTTTGAACAGCCTGCAAATGATTTGCATAAATCGCAGTTTTGTATATTACACCACTGGTTTTCTATATCAAGACATAAGTTAATATTGTTTTTTGTTATTGTCTGCATAGAAACATTCTCCTTATCCAGGAATTTCTTTATTAAATACCGTTTTTCCTTGTTTTTTCTGCCATTTAGGTTAATAAAATTTTCAGTGTTATATACATATTCACTAAAGTTTATATTATATGTTGATTCCATATCATAGCCAATTAAGCACCTGTAATCTTCAAGAAATCTTTCTTCAATATTCCAGATCGGCAAAACTTCCAGTCCTGCTTCCAAAGATATTTCATACAATGTATCTACTATAGACTGTAAATCATGTTCTTCTATCGGACGGATTACATAAAAAGAGAAATCACCGTCCGTATAAAAATTGGCAATACATAAAAAACCATTTAAGTGTTTGTAAAGAACGGTTAATTCACTTGACCAAGTAACAATTAGGCATGCAGTCATTTCAAACAACATGTTATCTGCGTTAAAATTTCTTATATCTGTATGGCTTTCTTTATTTGCAGGAAGAAAACCTTTATTAAAAAGACAGTTATGTATATTTTTCTGCTTAGCATTCATAATAAAATCCTTCATACACTATATGTTACATTATGTTTATGCCATAATTCATACGGACTTAACAGTTTTTTAAACCTTCTGAGTCCTTGATGTCCCATATCTTCATTAAAGTTCATATATTGTACTTCTTTTAAGTAGTCTCTATACATTATATATATTAGGTATACAAACCCATCGTCAAGAGCCGATTTTCCAAAATATAAAAAGCTTACTTTATTGTTTAATTGCTCGCATATTATATAGCCTACGGGTTTTTCCATGTTAAACATTAAAAGACCTATATGAATTTCTTCGTTGAAAATATCTACAATAGTTTTTATTGCTTTTTTTTCACAGCCATAAAAGGAAGAACAGTATAAACAATCATGATTTTTGCACCATTCTTCTTCTACAACCATGCAAAGATTAACATTCTCCTTAGTTAGTAATTGTACGGAAATATCTTGTCTGTTAATATATTTTTTAATTCTTTTTCTTTTATAATAATTTGCAGTACCATTAAGATTTAATAAATTGTCTCTTGTATAAATATATTCACTGCTGTCTATATTATATTTTATATCTAAAATAGGATTTTCAACAGCCCTATATTCGTCAAGCAAATGTTGATCTATAAATCTAATATGTAATGTTGTAAGACCTGCTTTTTCGCATAGTATTACCAGTGCAGATATTATTGGTTGAAGAGGACATGTGGAATCTTCGTTTGGCCTGTGGATTGTCCAGTATATTTCCTGCTGTTCAGGAAAAAATACCGAACATAAACAATCGTCAATTATCTTGTAAAGCCCAAAAAGGGAGTCTTGCCAAACAACATAGGCAGTAATTGTTTTTTCCTGAAGCAGGCTAAATTGCCTATATTTTTGCAAAAACTTATATGAATATTTATCTAGTGAAAGAAATCCCTCGTTTATAAAAATATTATGTATTTTAATTTGTGCATCATTCATTGTATATGTCACTTTTTACCAAAAATAAACATACTTGGTAAATCCGGATCTCTAATGCGTCTTTTTGCTTCATTAAGATGATGAACAGCGCAAATATCGTTTGAATCTTCTTTAATAACTTTTTCAAATCGTATAATAGCTTCTGCATATTTTTTTTGATGGAAGTTTCTGACACCGGATTCAAATACAGCCTTTGTGGCAATTCGCTTGCGTTTATCTTTTTCAGAAAGGGCATCCAATATATCAAACAAACCAATAACTTCGTTAATTCCGGCGGCCTGTACCATGCCAATAAAACGATATGAAAATTCGTCTTCGCTCCCTGCAAGCTGGTTTAATGTATCCTTGGTTATTAATAAACCGGAACCTGTCTGCTTTGTAAGAGACTCTACACGGGAAGCTAAATTGACATTTGGAGAAATAACCGTACTAGAGAGTCTTTCATTTTCACCTACAATGCCCATCATAACAGAACCTGTGTGAATACCCACTCCTATTCTAATACCGTCTACTCCCAATTTTACACAAGTTTTGCTGTCAAAGACCAGTTTACGCTGTAATTCAATACCCGAACGTACAGCATCCAGACCCTTATCAAAAAGAACCATGGCAGCATCACCTATATATTTATCCACAAAACCATTATTTTTGCGGATTATTGGGCCTGCAATTCCCAGTACTTTATTAATAAAAATAAAATTTTCCCGTGCTGTCATCATTTCTGAGTTAATTGAAAAGGCCCGTATATCAAAAAACAGTACGCTTGTATCGCGCTGGACATTATCGCCAAGTTTCATTTTGGTAATGTCAGAGACTCCCAAATGTTCCATAAATTGTACAGGTACAAAACGAATTGTCGATTCATTGAGCCGGTTTATACGGTTAAACTGGTTTTGTAATTCCTGTGCCATGTTGTTAAGACCATAACTGACTTTACCAAGTTCATCCTTCGCTTTATAGCTAACTCGTTTTGTATGGTCCCCGCCGGAAATTGCATATAGAACTCCTGCAACGGCAGAAAGCTGCCTGACAATAATAGAAATAAGAAAGCATAAAACCAATAGAATTATTAGGCAAATTCCTGTAGCAATTAAAGCGACTTCTCTTCTAAGGTTTACATTGCTGATTTCATAAGCAATCATATCAAGCCCAATTTCAAAAACACCTGCTACCTCTCCTGCACTGTTATATACCGCAACTGCTGCAAATGCCCAATCACCGTCGTCAAGGGAAAATATTCCTCCAACTGGCTCTCCCCTAATTATGGAGTCGTATTCTTCCCCATCAAGGGGCGTTGTCGGACGGAAAAGGTTATATTCATCGGTGCAAACCATCAAAGCATATTCAAAATTATTTCCTTTAAAGAGTGCCGAGTAAAAGGCCTTGTTCCAGGGATCGGTATTATTTCCAGTAATTTCTTTAATTGCCTGCATTAAGTTATTGTATGAATCGCTGCTGTAATCTTTTGTATTTGTTAAATTGTCAATGTCATCGCCGTTTATTAATTTTGAAGAAAGAACAGCTAAAGCCCTAAGCTCGTTAAAAAGAGTTTCATTATGCCGTTCTGTCAAAATATTAAAGGTAACCGAAAATAATATTATAAAAGCGATTATTAAAAGCGGAATAATAACAGCGGTTTGTTTAATAAAAAGCGAAACATAGCGATCCAGGATCCCGAAAAACAATATACACAATCCGCTCAAAAAAGCGAATATTCCCAATACAAGAGATATTTGCACTATTATAATTCGAAACCTATCTGCAGCCGGAAGCTGTAATGGTCCGTCGAAAATAATAAAGTCAGATCCATCGTACATCCATACCATATCACCGTATATTCCAGCGAATATATTATTATTAAAACCAAATCCCTTGACTGCCGGTAATTCCCCCATTGTATGTAAAAACTCAAAGTACTGTCCGGGAACAATTGGATACATATACGATCCGGTAATGCGAAAGAGGGAGCCTGATACCATATCAAAAAATACTATATTACCGTCATTATCATATTTTATATACCATGGAATAATACCGCCATATTCTTCGTTCCAGTTAAACGAAGCCCGCAGTACAGGATCGCCTCCATCTGTAACTTCAAAAATATCACCATCACGCATGACATATGCATAGTTATTGAAATCCTTAACTACAAGATGGGCAATAAGAAAATTATCTCCCCTTCCCCACCATTTAGGAATCATCAACTGCTGAATATCTTCGCGGAATGTATCGTACTGATAAAGTGTTACCCTGTCCCTTTCCAGACGGGAAAAGCTGAGTATGCCATTTTCACAGCGGAGCGAGCTAAATTGATAAAGCAGCCGGGGATTATTGTCAGCATTGTTATAACCAATACTGACAATGTCCTTAACAAAACGTCCGTGATTATCATATTTTTTGATTATATCCCGTTTTGTCAGGTTGGCATCATATTCTGCTTCAATGGCATATATATAGAGATTTCCTATATCGTCAATGGCAAAATCTACGATTCGAAAATATTCTTTCATTTTATCAATAGCAATGATATAGTGAATTTTTCCGTCCGGTGCCATATTGATAAGACGAAATGATCCGCTGTCTACAACATAGAGATTACCGTCTTTTTCGAATTTTGCCACAGCTGGTCCGCTAAAAGTTATGGTATCCTGAAAAAGCTCCATTCTTAGGGAATCTAAGTTAAGAAGACACAATAATCCACTGCAAAGAAAAATCACTATGCATAGAGCAAACATAAAGTATGTAATTTTGTTCTTTTTCATACTCATTATATTGTTTTCACCTTTAATGCAATAATAATTATACAGGATAATAACGCTTTTGTATATGTATCATTTCCGCAGCTATTTCTTTAATGCTATTGGACGAAAAAATACATTCTCCCAGGATGGCGTTTCCCGTAAGTTCTGTATGTATAATTTCGGGTAATAAAAGTACTTTCCTGCTTCTGTCGGCCTTGTACTGGTTCCAAAGATCTTCTGCGCACTGTCCGCCGGAAAGCGTTAATTCCTTTATTACCTGTCCTGCCGCTTCCAAATTATCAAGGGCATTTATAAAAGAATCGCATATTTTTTCCAATACTGCCTTTCCCGGATGCGAAGCGTTTGTAAAAATTTCCTGTACAAGTTCATCATACGACTTTTCTTCCTGACCTGTTTCGCTGCGATATTGTTCAAAAAGAAGTCCGGATTTGGGGATATGCGCTCCAATATTCCACAAACCGGGAACGGCATGGGGAAGAATGCGCAATCCTGAAGCAGCCCCAGAGGCACCGGGTATGGGAGCAGGACGATGGGATACACATATATTGATTCCCTCAGAAGAACCCGTTCTGTCACAAGCTTTCCCCGGCTCAAGAGTTCCCGTACCAATAAGCGCCATAATAAAGTCCGCTGCTCCTGCTATAATAGGGATGCCCGGGAGAAGCAGCTTGGCAGCAAGCCCGCCCTGTGCAGACACAAAGCTGTTTAATTCTCCAATAATGCTGCCCATATTTACAAAGGGTGGAAAGCAATTTATGTCTATTCCCAGCCTGGAACATTGAATATCATCCCAATAGTAAGGAATATAGCCGTCATGGGGAATTACCGTTACAGGGTCTGCCCCAAGTTTCCAGGAAAGCCATTCCTGGGGCGAAAAGAAATAACTTATTCCTGCAATGCTGGAGGGATTTGCATCCATAAAGGCTTTTAACCTGGGCAGGAAAAGCGAAAAATAATTTTCTGAAAAATTATTTTTCATAGTGGTTTTTTCCAAAGGAATTAAAGGATCGTTCCAATAAATCGGCCGCATCGATTCTGACGAATGCCGGTCTTTTCCTTTTACCGGGATTAGCGTAGGACCGCTTCCGGAAATAATAAGTGCAGCTACCGGCAGCGCCCTGCCGGCAGCATCCCAGGCCCCAGCAAGCTGATCCGCCGCCGAATAAAACGCATTGAGATATGGAACGCTTGTATCGGCATTGATAAATGGAATGCGGACAAAAAAATGCAGGGAGCCGGTATTATCGATCAAGGCAGCTTTAAGAGAACTTGTTCCAAGATCAACACAGAAAAAAAGTCGTTCTTTCAAGTATTCCTATTCCAACAATTTAATTCTCTAACAAGGTTATTTCCACACGGCGGTTTTGCCTCATTCCTTCGGCTGTACGATTGTCTGCAACTGGCCGTTCTGCTCCATAACCGCGGACTATTACCTGCGAAGCATCCCGCACTCCGTTGGAGATAAGGTAATTTGCAACCGATCCGGCACGATCCTGTGACAGCCTCATACGGCCGGCTGCCGTTCCAGCCAAAGCAGTATGCCCTGCAACAAGAATATCCCTGCCGGTAAACTGCATAAGGATTTCTCCGATTTTATCGAGTTTTTCTAATTCGCTTTCCAGAAGTATTGCAGAGTCCGGCTGAAACTGTATATTTTCCATATTGATCAGTATCCCTTCGTCTACAATACGCACCGTTACATCTTCAATTCCAAGCCTGGCAATCTCATCTTCTATGGTCTGCGCCACTTCTTCTTTTTGCATAATTTCCGCTTCGATTACAACAGCCTGAGCCCTGCCGCGGAATTCCATTATCATTCCATTGGATAGTTCAAAAATCAATCTAAAGGTTTCGTCGTAGGCAACCGCCTGTCCAATTTCTGTATCCCAGTATACCAGTTGATCTGATGCTCCCATAATACGCCGGGGCCATACGCGCCCGGGAACCGGATCCGGTTCATAAAAAATACGGTATGATACAGAGAAAACCGGATAATTTTCTTCCCTCCATTCCTGTCTGCCGCGGAAGGTATAATGGGCTTCAAAGGGAATACGGTAGGGCTGTTCAATTTCAAAAGCTCTGCGAAAATCATGCATTTCATAACCGGCAGCGCTCCAGCTTTCTCCTTCTGTTACATTCCTGCCGGGAAATACCGGTACATTACGAACCACCGGCATATAATATCCAGGGTCTATGGTAATATATCCCAGCTTATCCCGTTCAAAAACAGAATTATATTCCTCATTCCACTGGAAGCCTCCGTCCCCTTCAAGAAGCTGCTCGGATGAAATAAATACAGCATTATGCTGGGCGCTGTCTTCTTCTGCGCCGGTTACTTCTACAGAAACCCTGTTAATAATCCTTGCCCTATGGCTGAATTGCCTGTCTACATAGACATCCTGCTCCACCACAGAGACAATGCGGTATTTGTTTCCTTCGGCATACTGGAATTCAAAGGTTTCGGCCCCTGCTATAGTAAAAAGGGCAATGAAGAGAAAAAAGCCAAACAGTAAGTATTTTTTATTCATAGTGTTTCTAGATTAAGTATACAGCAAAGAATGCATTTTGTAAAACCTTCTTGCTTGACAAGATCAATCCATATTTATAAAATATGTATATTAGAATAACATCCCGGGCCTTTAGCTCAGTTGGTTAGAGCAGCGGACTCATAATCCGCTGGTCCTGTGTTCAAGTCACAGAAGGCCCAGAAAAAACATCATTATGGGGGAGCTGGTGATATGGAATGAAAATGATTCCATGGTACCGGCTGAGAATGAGCGCCGGAACGGAATCCCGGATTCCATGGCTCTAAACCCTTGAACCTGATCCGGATAATGCCGGCGGAGGGAACATAGTGCACAATTGCGCCCTGTAAAACCTCCCTGCCGGGAGGTTTTTTATAGGAGGCGTTTATGTTACAACCGGAAGCAAGTCTGGCCATTCAAGTATTGCCCCAGACAAGAGACAGCGAAGAACTAATCCGCATTGTGGATGCAGTAATTGCCTATATCAAAGGAACAGGGTTTAGTTATTTTGTCGGTCCCTTTGAGACCACCATAGAAGGGAATTTTGATGAACTCTGCCGCATTGCCAGCGAGGCTCAGAAAATCTGTATACGGGAAGGAGCTGACTCGGTAGCAGCATATATGAAGTGGGTCTATGCTCCAAAAGAGGGCGTATGGTCCATAGAAAAAAAGACCTCTAAATACCATGAGTAAAAAAAATAGAAAAGGATATTTGGGCGCTATTACACTGTCTGCAGCAATGATCCTTTTATGGCAGCTCTTAAGTATTTCCGGTATAGTACCTCCCTATATGCTTCCCAGTCCGGTTCAGGTTGTCCAGGCGGGGATAAGAGACGCATCACTTCTCTTTATGCACATGCTTCAAACCCTTAAACAGGCAGGATTAGGTCTAGCGCTGGCTCTGGTCTTTTCTTTTATTCTGGCAATAATTTTGGATGCCAATCGTTTTTTAAAGGAAACAATTACTCCCCTTATTACCTTAACCCAGACCATGCCGGTTATTGCTCTTGCTCCCCTCCTTGTTTTATGGATGGGTTATGGAGCGGCTCCAAAAATTGCCCTGGTATTTTTAACCTGTTTTTTTCCCCTTACTGTTGGACTGCTTGGTGCCTTTGCCCATGCCGGAGAAGATGAACAGCGGCTTTTAAAATCCATGGGGGCAAATCGTTTTCAACTGTATTGGTATATCAAGCTGCCTCAAAGCCTGCCGGCATTTTTTTCCGCCCTTCGTATATCGGCAGCATATTCCATTATCGGGGCGGTAATTGCCGAATGGCTTGGCGGCGATGCAGGACTGGGAGTGTATATGATTCGTGTACGGAAATCCTACTCTTTTGACAGAATGTTTGCCGCAATTGTTTTGGTGTCCCTGCTTAGTTTGGCTCTTGTCAAGCTGGTGGATATAATTGAACGCACAGCTATGCCATGGCGCTCACAAAAGAGCCTGTAAGGAGGAATAAATGAAATTACCAAAAGACACAATCCTTTGTGTACTCTGTGCCTCTGTGAGAGGTATTAAAAGAATAATTCTATTAATGTCTTTCATATTTGTAGTATTAACCGGATGCGGCGGAGGAAGCAGTGCTGATAATATACGTATTGTACTGGACTGGACCCCCAATACCAATCACACAGGAATTTATATTGCACTGGATAAGGGCTGGTTTACAGAAGAAGGCCTTACTGTGGAAATCCTTATGCCGCCGGAAGACGGCGCTCTCCTATTGCTTGCTTCGGGAAGGGCGGAATTTGCCGTGGATTTTCAGGAAAGTCTGGGACCTGCTATAGGAAACAGCGGCTTGCCGGTTACTGCGGTAGCGGCGATCATTAATCACAATACATCGGGGCTTATGTCCCTTGCAGCAACAGGAATAAGGCGGCCTCGTGACCTGGAAGGAAAACGTTTTGCATCCTGGGAAACTCCACTGGTAACAGCAATAATCAGGGAAATAATACAAAACGACGGCGGAGATTTTAATGCAGTAAGGATGATTCCCAATATGGCTTTGGATGCATTCTCGGCCCTGGCAAGCGATATAGATTCAATCTGGATATACTATGCCTGGGATGGCATTGCAGCCGAAATCCGCGGCTTGTCTATTGATTATCTTGATCTGGGAATGATCAATCCGGTGTTTGATTTTTATACTCCTATTATTGTTGTAAACGATGCCTGGGCTGCTTCCCATCCGGAAGCTGCAAGAAAATTCATGAGGGCGCTAAATAGGGGTTATTACTTTGCTATTGAAAATCCTGCCGAAGCTGCCGAAATACTTTTACGTTATGCGCCGGAACTTGATAGTGAATTGGTCAGAAGAAGCCAGGCCTGGCTTGCCTTGCGGTATAAGGGTGATGCGCAGCGCTGGGGAGAAATAGATCCGCAGCGCTGGGGAGCTTTTTTTTCCTGGATGTATAGGGAGGGGCTTTTGGACAGGGACATAGGTCAAGGCGGCTTTACCAATGAATACCTTCCCTAATCTGGAGTGTAACCTTCACCCTAAAGGAGATATTATCTTTTACTGCCGGGATATCGTTAAATGTTATGAAGGGAAACCGGTTGTAAGCGGAATAAACCTCGACTTATATGCCGGAGGACTTATTTCCCTTGTAGGTGCTTCTGGTATTGGAAAGACTACTCTCTTTAATGTTCTTGCAGGTGTAGACAGGCCGGACAATGGACAGATTTTTCTGGAAGGAAAAGAAATTACCGGCAGTTCCGGCATGGTAAGTTATTTGATGCAAAACGATCTTTTATTGGAATACCGTACAGTCCTGGACAATGTAATACTGCCCTTGCTTATTCACGGACAGAAAAAACAAGATGCCCGCAACTATGCCGCAGATTTTTTTCCCCAATTTGGCCTTTCCGGATATGAAAAAAAATACCCGCATCAGCTTTCCGGAGGAATGAGGCAGCGGGCAGCTTTATTGCGAAGCTGTCTGCAAAATACCCCGGTACTGCTCCTGGACGAACCTTTTTCTTCGCTAGACGCTTTGACAAGACGAAATATGCAGGACTGGTTTTTGGATATCATTAAACCAAGAGAAAATTCACCTGCAGGAGATCGTCCCCTTTCGGCAGTGTTTATTACCCATGATGTAGAAGAAGCCATTATACTTTCGGACAGAGTATATGTCCTTGGCGGAAACCCAGGAACAATAACCGCTGTTTTTGATGTAATACAATCCCGTCCCAGAAATAGGGATTTTTCATTAAGTACAGAATTTGCAATGTTAAAAAAAGACATACTCGATGCAATTGAAGCTTAAATATTTACAAAAACACTGTTCTATTATACTATAAAGTATGAATAAAACAATAATCCTGTGTATTATCGTTTTTTCTTTCCTGGGCTGTGTCAGAATGCCCGAATATTCCCTGGATGAATTAGAGAGGATTATTGTTGCCGGTCCGGCAGAATTGCTTAGACAGACTATCTTTAGACCCTGGCGCGGAGAGGATTTTATTCCGGGTACTCCAGGCGGAAGCTTGTACAGCTATATAGCAGCAGATCCAAAAAGCTTTAATTTATTAATAGCAGAACGGGACGCTCCTACCAGCGCCATTGTAAACAGCATGCACGAAATGTTCCTTTCCTACGATGTGGTGCGCCGGGAATGGAAGGCCCAGTGCGCTTTTCCGGAAATTATGGTAGATCAAGAAATAGGAACCCTTTCATTAATATATACCCTGCGGGAAAACATATACTGGAGCTTTTACAATTCCGATATAAAAGTTCCTGTTACCAGCGATGATGTTGTTTTTTGGTATAATGAAATTGAAGGCGATCCGGCTTTTAACAGTTCTGCATATAACAGCCAGTTTGTCGAAATGGAAGACGGCAGCATAGACCGTATAACAATAGAAAAAATTGATGAGCGCCGTTTTGCCTTTCATTTTCCCCGCATTGTGGCCGATCCCCTGTTAAGTACCAACCGGAACTTTGGACCTAAGTTTATATATGGGAAAGCAAAAGAAGAAGGGGGAACACAGGGAGTATTGGATCTATTCAGCATTGCTTCTGACCCAAGGGAAATACCTTCCATGGGCGCCTGGTTTTTAACCGAATATGTACCGGGGCTGCGTCTGGTATTCCGGCGAAATAACGATTACTGGGATAAAGACAGTACAGGAGCAAACCTGCCCCATTACAGTGAAAATATTGTTCAAATACTGGCAGATTCCACTGCCTTTTTACTGTTTAAAGAAGGCCGCTTGGATACATTTTCTGCCCGGCCGGAAGACCTGGACGAACTTATACGCGACCAGGGCAGAGTATCCCGCTTTAGAAGAAGACAAAACGATTATACGGTATTTAATGCAGAAGGAACGCTGGGCGCAATGATGTGGGGTTTTAATCAAAATCCAATAAATGCCGGCAGCCCCCAGTACGATTGGTTTAC
>Ga0099364_10002448_pt1 | contig 29583 bp, 27 predicted proteins | sample TergutTh196P3_FD_73070 | JGI IMG/M metagenome (GOLD analysis project Ga0099364, IMG submission 73070) | Microcerotermes parvus P3 segment gut microbial communities from Pointe-Noire, Republic of the Congo - Th196 P3 | ecosystem: Host-associated > Arthropoda: Insects > Digestive system > Gut ...
ATATTCCTCCAATTATTATTTATCATAATAATAACATAATTAATGATAAGTGTAAAGCACATTTAGCGAGATGGTTTATTCCCCTCTGTGTTTTTGGAGACTGTAGGAAAAATTCTCGCGCTGAGACGCAAGGGCGCGGAGAAAAACAACCCTATACAAAGCAGTAATAGCTTATTACTATCAAAGTGGAAGGGAATATGACAAATAATAATAAAAACCTTTTATTCCCCCTCAGCGCCTCAGCGCGAACTCTTACATGGTTTGTAAATGAAAAATAGTAACAGCCCAAAAAAAGCAGCCTTTATTGCCATAGTCGGCAGGCCTTCTGCAGGGAAGTCTACGCTTGTTAATCAGATCTGCGGACAAAATGTTTCCATAGTAAGCCCCGTACCGCAGACTACCCGCAATGCCATACGGGGTATTGTAAACAGGGAGCAGGGGCAGCTTGTATTGGTAGATACTCCGGGGCTTCATCAATCCTTAAAAAAAGTAAACTTTCGGCTTAGGGATACTGCCCTTCGTGCAGCTTCTGAATCGGATATCATTCTGTATGTACTGGACGCATCCCGCGCTCCGGGCCCCGAAGAAAATGCAATTGCAGAAGCCATTAAAGCAGAGTTTAGCGGCCAGCCCCTTGTTGCAGCGGTAAATAAAGTGGATTTACCCTCTGCAAACTTTGACAGAGCTGTAGAATTTCTTAAGAGCAATTTCTCTTTTTCATCTAAAGACTTTTCTTTGGATCGCATAATTCCCGTCTCTGCCTTGCAAAATACCGGGACAGATAAACTACTAGATGTCCTTTTTACTCTTGCCCCTGCCGGAGATGCATTTTATCCGGAGGAATACTATACCGATCAGGAAATGGATTTTCGTATTTCGGAAATAATCCGCGGCGCTGCCCTGCCTTTTTTGCGCGAAGAACTGCCCCATGCAATTCATGTAGAAGTAGCGGATATGGAAGTCCGGGAAAAAAGACTGTGGGTGCGTGCTTTTATTATCTGCGAGCGGGAAACCCAAAAAGGAATGATAGTCGGCAAAGGCGGCTCTGTGATCAAGGCAATAGGCGAAAAATCCCGTAAAGAATTAAACCGTATATTTGAATGGAAGGTGGACCTGGATCTGCGGGTAAAAACCGGCAAACGCCCTGTTATTATGTTATAATATAAAGTGCGGGGGAACGGTGAATATTTCAAAACTTAACAAAAAGCTTTTTACGGAATTCGACGGCAAAGTCAGCGCTCGATTAAGTGATGGCTGTCTGTATTTAACAGGAGAATTGTCCCGCTGGGAAGATATTGTTCACGCCGGCCTTATGTCTGCTGACAGAAAAAAGTATAGTGTTGTAAACGATATTGTTTTTACAGGCGGTGCCATACCGCCTGTAAAACTGCCTGCTGTCTCCGATACTGCCCTTGAAGGCATGAAGCCTGATGTGCTGGTTATTGGCGGGGGTATTGTGGGAACTTCCATAACCCGTGAATTGATGCGGTATAAACTTGATGTCATGCTTGCAGAAAAGGAACATGATGTAGCACAGCATGCATCGGGACGCAATGACGGCATGGTACATCCCGGCTTGGACATTCATAAAGGCTGGCTGAAAAAAAAATACAACGATGCCGGAAACAAGATGTATCCTCAAGTTTGCAGGGAACTTGATGTACCGTTCCGCTATACAGGCCAGTACCTTTGCTTTACCAGAATGTTGCTGTTTCCCCTGGCGCTTCTAATGCTTGCATACTGGAATCTTACCGGTATACCTACCGATTTTATTATGCGCAAAAAACTAAAAAAAAGGGAACCGCATGTAAGCGATAAAATAAAATATGCACTTTATGCAACTACCGCAGGTGTAGTATGTCCCTCCGGCTTAACAATTGCATATGCCGAAAATGCAGCGGACAATGGCGCTAGAATTTGCCTTGACACAGCAGTAAGCGCTATGGAGTTGCAGAATGGCAGTATTAAAAGTGTTACAACCAACAGAGGAACCATTTATCCCCGTCTGGTAATAAATGCTGCCGGTGTGTTTACAGAAGACATTGCCCGGCTTGCCCGGGATAGGTTTTTTTCCATTCACCCAAGGCGCGGTACAAACATGATCCTCGATAAAAAGGCTGCATTCTATGTTAAAACGGTCGCCTCTCCTTTTGAAATCCATGAAAGGACAACAGAATCCAGGGAACAACACTCAAAAGGCGGCGGCATTATACATACTGTTGACGGCAATTTGCTTTTGGGTCCCGATGCAGTAGAAACATACGAAAAAGAAAACTTTTCTACACACCGGGAAAGTATAAAAAAAGTTCTGGCAAAACTGCAAAAAACAGCTCCGGGACTCTCGGAGAAGGACATTATAACATATTTTACCGGTATTCGTGCTGCAAGCTACGAAGAAGATTTTATCGTTTCATTCGGCAAAAAAACCAAAAATATCATCCATGCCGCAGGTATACAGTCTCCCGGCCTTACTGCAGCGCCGGCCATTGCAGTGGATATTGCAAAAATGGCAGCAGAGTATCTTGGCGCAGAAGAAAATAACAACTTTAATCCGCTTCGCAGTGCAATTGTCCGTACAGAAGATTTAACTGATGACGAAAGGGATATGCTTATTAAAAAGGAATCTGATTATGGTGTAATTGTCTGCCGCTGCGAAGAAGTAAGCCGCGGCGAAGTGCTTGCCGCCCTAAGGAGGAGCGTACCCTGCGATACAATTGACGGGATCAAGCGCCGGGTACGCCCGGGAGCAGGCCGCTGCCAGGGAGCTTTTTGCGGACCTCAAATAGCACAGATCATTGCCCAGGAAAAAAATATTCCGTTAAACGAAGTAAAAAAAATGCCGCAAGACTCGTTTTTACTGTTTGGAAATAACAAGGAAACATTATGATAGATTCATATTATGATCTTATCGTTATTGGCGGAGGACCTGCAGGGATTGCCGCTGCCCTTGCAGCGGACAGATACGGTGCTAAGGATCGTATTAAAACCCTCTTGGTTGAGCGTGAGGCAAAATTGGGCGGAATATTAAAGCAATGCATTCACGATGGATTTGGCCTTGTACGCTACGGTGAAAAACTTACCGGGCCTGAGTATGCGCACCGCTTTACCAGCCAAATACCACAAAGCAATATTACCGCTGCGATGCAGACATTTGTCAGCAGGATTACAATGCAGCCGATGGAAAAACAGCAGACAGGATTTATCCTTACCCTTGTTAACAAAGATGGTGTTACTAAAACCGAATGTAAAAGCCTTGTTCTTGCCTGCGGCTGCCGGGAACGCACATCCCGCCAGATTGGTATTCATGGAAGGCATACTGCAGGAGTGTTTACCGCTGGTACTGCACAGTATTATACCAATATTTTGGGAAAGATGCCGGCAAAAAAATGCGTTATTCTTGGGTCAGGCGATATTGGGCTGATTATGGCCCGGCGCTTAAAGCTTGAGGGCGCAGAAGTTTTGGGAGTCTATGAAGCTAAACCCACAGCAAGCGGTCTTATGCGCAATGTCTACCAGTGCCTTGAAGATTATGATATACCGCTTTATACAAACAAAACGGTAACTCGTGTGTTTGGCGAAGGGCGGATCACTGCGCTTGAAATAGCATCGGTAGATAACACTATGACGCCTATTCCCGGAACCGAAGAAATCCTGGAATGTGACACCCTAATACTGTCTGTCGGCCTTATTCCCGAAAATGAGCTTGCCGAAAGCCTGTTTATTCCTCTGGATGAACGGACAAAAGGACCGATAGTTGATCAAAACTACATGACCATGCTGGACGGTGTTTTCTCCTGCGGTAATGCTCTGCATGTAAATGATCTTGTCGATTATGTTTCGGAAAGCGGAGAGGCAGCCGGACTGGCAGCAGCACAATATGCAGCAGCTCCAAAAAAACGTGCTTATGCCGAACTTAAAGCCGATAACAGTCTTTTGTATATTGTTCCGCAAAAAATAAATATACATGAACTTGAAACTCCGGTAATTGTATACTTTCGCTCAAAAGTAGAAATGGACAAAACAACCCTGACAATATCACTTGACGGAAAGGAAGTGTATAAAAAAAACTATCTGCGTCTGCGCCCGCCGGAAATGGAAAGGCTGGAATTGGATTTTAAGGCAATGAATGTCATGCCGGGAACTGCCTTAACGTGTAATCTTACGGAGGCAGTATGAAGCAAATTACCTGTATTAGCTGCCCTATTGGCTGCCGTATAACAGCCCGGCTTACTAACGGCGAATTTACTTTTACCGGAAATAAATGCAAGCGGGGGGAAGAGTTTGCAAAATCCGAACTTGTCTCTCCTGTGCGCTCCCTTACTACAACGGTGCGGACCATATTCCCCGGCATACCGGTATTGCCGGTAAGGACAAAGGGAGAAGTACCCAAGGAAAAAATACCAGAAATAATGTGTACATTATCTACGATCACAATAACGGAGCGAATTGGCATTGGCGATATAGTCGCAGCTGCTATTGCAGGAACTGAGAGTGATATTATTGCAAGCAGTAATTTATTAAAAGGAGACAGCCCATGACAGACCCTCTTGTATTGACAGTAGACCTTGGCACACAAAGCGTAAGGGCCATGCTTTTTGACAAAAACGGCAATATTGTACACAAAACTCAATACGAGTATGCAAAACCGTACCATTCCCTGCACCCTGGCTGGGCAGAACAAAAGCCCGATGTTTATTGGAATGCTGTCTGTGATGTTACCAAAGGACTAAAGAAGGAAACAGGCGCTGCCTGGAAAAATATTATCGCCGTTACCATTACCACCATACGCGATACCTGTCTTTGTGTGGATAAAAACGGTAATCCTTTAAGGGATGTTATTTTATGGCTGGATAAACGCCAGGCGGAAATGAAAAACCCCCTTCCAGCTGTTAAATCCATGTTTTTTTCCATTGCAGGAATGAAAGAGACAGCGGATCTCTTAAGGAGGGCATCGGCCTGTAATTGGATTATGGAAAATGAACCTGAAATTTGGGAAAAGACATATAAGTTTATTTTTATTTCCGGCTATCTCACCTTAAAAATGACAGGAAATTGTGTGGATTCTGTTGCCAATATGATAGGGCATATTCCCATTAACTCTAAAACACGAAGCTGGATGGGTAAAAATGAATTAAGCCGCTGTATTTTTGACATTGATATGGAAAAGCTTCCCGAGCTTTTGGAACCAGGAGAAATAATAGGACATATAACAAACGAGGCTGCAGATCAAACCGGCATTCCTTGCGGGCTTCCGCTTATTGCTACCGGATCGGACAAGGGCTGCGAAACTTTGGGGCTTTCCTGCCTAAAACCGGACAGTGCAGCGATTGGGCTTGGAACTACGGCAACAATACAGTTTACCATAGACCGGTATATGGAACCGCTGCCATTTATACCGGCATATCCGGCAGTGCTGAAGGGTCAATACAATCCCGAAGTACAGGTATACCGGGGATACTGGCTTATTTCCTGGTTTAAAAAAGAGTTTGCTGCCAAAGAAGTTGAGGAAGCAGCAAGATTGGGTATAGTACCAGAGGTGCTTTTAGATGCCATGCTTAAGGATATACCAGCAGGCTGCCAGGGATTGATCTTCCAGCCCTACTTTACACCGGGTGTTGTAATGCCGCAGGCGCGCGGCGCCATTATTGGCTTTTCCGATATTCATACCCGCTCCCATATATACAGAGCCATTATCGAAGGAATTAATTTTGCGTTAATGGACGGGCTTTACACCATGGAGAAACGGGGAAAGGTTAAAATACAAAAATTATTTATCGCAGGCGGCGGAGCCCAAAGCGATGCTGTCTGCCAAATAACTGCAAATATGTTCGGTCTTCCTGTATACAGAATACAGACCATCGAAGCTTCTGGACTGGGAAGTGCCCTAATTGCATTTACCTCAATGGGAATATATGCAAACCCTTACGAGGCTGCAGCTAAAATGGTGCATATAAAAGATGAGTTTCTGCCCGATGCAAAAGATCATCAAACCTATACTTTTCTGTTTAATGAAGTGTTCAGTAAAATATTCGGCAAATTGCTGCCGTTGTACAAAATAACAAAAGAGGAGGAAAAAAATGTCACGACCATACAAGGGCTTTGAGCCAAAATGGGTAAGGGGAGAGTTTCCCGGCAATTCATACCGTTCCATTTTTAAGTGGGGTAATCCGCTGCAAATTAAAGCGCCAAGGGAATCGTTATTTAAACTATTAAAAGAAAAGTTCGAACTTGATGATACTTTTTTTTCCGTTTACCGGGAGAATCTTGGTTTTGATGAAGTACAATTTGATATTCCCTGCGGTCTTTCCCAAAACGATCTTGAAACATTCAGAAAAATTACCGGGGATGAATATGTCCGCACCGACGATTATTCCCGCTTGTCCGTTGCCTATGGCAAGACCATGTACGATGTTATGCGGCTTCGTAATAAACGGATAGATGCTGTGCCGGATGCGGTGCTTTATCCGGACACAAAAGAACAGATAGAAAAGATTGTCGCATACTGCGCCGAAAAAAAAATACCGGTTTATGTATACGGCGGCGGCTCTTCGGTAACACGGGGAGTGGAATGCAGCAAAGGCGGTGTATCGCTGGATCTGAGGCTGCGCTTTAACAAGGTTATTCATTTTAATGAGCAGGATCAGATAATTACTGTCCAGGCGGGCATGAGCGGGCCGCAGCTTGAAGAAGCCCTTAACAATGCCGTTAAACGTTTTGGTGCAAAACGGGCATATACCTGCGGGCATTTTCCGCAAAGCTATGAATATTCATCGGTCGGAGGCTGGGTTGTTACCCGCGGCGCCGGGCAGAATTCAACTTACTACGGTGTAATAGCGGATATGGTTATAGGCCAGGAATATGCTACTCCCGTTGGCGTTATAAAAACCGACCAGTATCCCAGGAAGGCTACGGGCCCGGATATAGGGCATATTATGATGGGCAGCGAGGGATGCTTTGGAGTTCTAACTCATGTTTCCTTGCGTTTTTTCCGCCACATGCCGGAAACTGTTAAACGCTTTTCTTTTATGTTTAAGAATTGGGAAATTGCACAGGAAGCTGCACGGGAGATAATGCAGACAGAAGCAGGGTACCCTTCGGTCTTCCGTCTTTCCGATCCGGAAGAAACGGAAATCATGATGCATATGTACCGTGTGAATGAAAGCCCCTTGCAGTATTTGTTCAATCTTAAGGGGTTTAAGGAAGGCGAAATGTGTCTGTATCTTGGATTTACCAATGGCGAAAAAGGCTTTTCAAAGAACTGTGCAAAAATTGTTCGTAGGATATGTAAAAAATACGGCGGCATGAACCTCAGCGGTATTGTAACAAAGCAATGGGAAAAGGGACGTTTTAACGATCCCTATATGCGCGATACCATACATGATTTTGGAATTGTCATTGATACCATGGAATGCAGCGTTAACTGGAGCAATATGGCCCAGGTACACAGGGATGTCCGCGCTTTTGTAAAGTCACGGCCAAAAACAGTGTGCATGACCCACATGTCTCATGTATATCCGCAGGGAGCAAACCTGTATTGGATTTTTATTGTACACATGAACGATCCGGAAGAGTTCCGTAAATTTCATGCCGGTATACTTGATGCCATTCAAAAATCCGGTGCATCGATGAGCCACCATCACGGTATAGGCAAAATGTTCGGTCCCTGGCTGGAAGGGTCAATAGGAAAAAACCAGTTTGACATATTCAGGGCGTTAAAACAGCACTTTGATCCGGATAATATAATGAACCCCGGCGGAACCCTGGGGCTTGATTTACCCGATGAACAAAAACGGTTTTTGGGAACTGTGAAGATGCAGTAACACTACTCCTGCCTTGCCCTCTTGCAGGAAAACCTGATGATAAAGTATACTTAACCCAAGGAGCAAAGCCATGTTAGTTATAACTGGTATCTTTGAAGATGGCCGCTTTATCCCGGATAAGCCTGTTTCAATTCCTCAGAAAAAGAAGGTGGTAGTTACCATAGAAGAAAAACACGATGTTTCGGTAGAACCTGTTAAGCACTCGGCATTTGGGCGTTTAAAAGCGTATTCAAATTCTTCTTTGATTCCGGAAGAAAAAGGTGCATGGGAAGCGGCAGCGGCGGAAAAACATGCCTTGCGTTGATGCCAATGTCATTCTGCGTTACATATTGAACGATCATTTAGAACTCTCACCAAAGTCTAAAATAATTATTAGCGAAAACAATATAGAAACACCAATAGAAGTTCTTTGTGAAGTGGTTTATGTTCTAGCCCGTATTTACAAGATTAACCGTAAAGACATCGCAGATACACTCCTGGATTTTTATTCAAGCACAAACTGTAATTTGTCTCATAGGGAAGCAATAATCAAAGCAATAGAGTACTATGGTGAAAAGAACCTTGATTTTGTTGACTGTATTCTGGCTGGTTACTTTGAAATAGAAAACATTTCTGTTCATACATTTGATGAAAAACTGGAAAAGTTGCTTTTATCTATATCTAAAGAAGCAAACGAATCCCAGGAAACAAAGTAATTAAATACGTTTAGACTAATATGTTTGAGAAATAAATAAAACATTCAAAGACTGTTAACCGCTTCCTTCCACTGCCAGCCGCGGTCAAATTCATTGGCAAACATACCAAAACTCGCACAGCCGGGAGATAATACTACCGTACCATACGGTTTTTCTGTGCCGGATATTTCCAGTGCCAAATCCATGGCTGTCTTGGCGGCTTTTTGTATATTGTCATAAGGGCCCTTAAAGGTAATACCCGCTTGTGTAAGGAGCTTAATTAGTTTTACACTTCCCGTTCCTTCCAAGAGGACAAGTTTTAAGGTGCGGCTATTGGTCAGCGCTGTCTGAATTGCAGTAAAAAGGGGACTAAAGTCCAGTTCTTTGTCGGTTCCGCCGCAAACTAAAATCAGCGGAGCTTTTGTATTGTCTTGTTTTGTATTGTCTGATATAGACGGATTTTCGCAAAATGCCTCTACGGCGGCAGCAGCGGCCTCGGGAATGGTTGCTGCTGTGTCGTTGTAAAAGTGTATGCCGTTTATTTCCCGGAAAAATTCCAGCCTATGTCCAATGCCGGGGAATTCAGAGAGGCTTTCCCGTATCAGAGCAATGGGAAGGCCCAGGTCGAAGAGGGCAAGGGCGGCAGCCAGGGAATTTTTCTTTTGATGTCTGCCGGGAACCAGAAGCTGCGGGGGAACAATTTCTTCGCCGTCATAGTTGGCGCCGTTAGACAAAGCGCCGCGTATCAAACCTGCTCCGCTATGGGGATCGATCCAGGCCCCGGCTTGTCCTGCCGGCAGGGGATGGGCAGAGAAGGGGAGGGTACGGCCGGGACTTTCTCTTAGAAAGCTTTGTCCCCAGGAATCATCAGCGCAAGCTATAGTGATATCATCCTTGTTCTGACCCTTGAAAATAAGGCGCTTATCGTTTACATAGGTTTCCATATTGCCATAGCGATCCTGATGATCCGGCATTATACCGGTAATAATGGCTGCCCGGGGTTTTAAAATGAATGTATCGGGGTTAGCTTCCAGATTTCGTCCTTTGAGATCACCCAGCTGGAAACTGGAAAGTTCCAGTACAACATCATCTGCTGCGGTCAGCTTATCTATAAAAGTAAGGGGCGATACGGCGATATTGCCGCCCAAATAAGAGCTGCCGCCTAAAAGACCGGCTTCTCTGGCCTTGCCCAATACCCAATGAACGGCGCTGGATGTAATGGACTTTCCTTTGGTGCCGGTAATGGCGCTAAGCCGGGCAGGGGAGGCTGCCAGAAACAGGGAAATGTCTGTTTCGATACGCCGTGCAGCTGCCAGCCAGGGCGAGTCGGGACGGACAGCAGGATTTTTTATAACCATATCTGCTTTGGTAAAATCGTCTATTTCATGCTTACCCAGCACATATCGGAAAGGAGTATGAGGTTCTGTAAGGTTCTGCAAAATTTCGATGGATAGAGCCAGGGCTTTATGATCCTTCGTATCGGTAATGGTACATTCAGCACCTTGCAGGGCAAGGTAGCGGGCAGATTCCAAACCCCCGCCGTTCAGCCCCAGCCCCATTATCGTTACCTTCATTCCTGCATATATTCTCATTATTCCTTATGGTATAATACAATGCCACTGTAGGTGAATCATGAGCGGCATAGAAATTACTGAAAACCAGCAAATAATGAACGAATTCGGCAGACCTCTGCAGTTTGGCTGGGCAAAAGAACCTTTTTTTGAATACAATCTTCCCCTTGTAAGCAGCACTTTACGGACAAGAGTTACAGAAGCCGACCGGTACATCGTTTTTACTCAAACCCATATTATTGTTTTTGAAATAATGGACGGCGGATATATTGGGCATATTGGAATTTCGTTATTTTCGATAAAAGATCATAGTTATTACAGCCGCAGCCTGGACAGTTTTTTTTCCATGGGAAGTTTTGGAATGCCCCGGAATATAAAGACAGGTTCCGTTAAAATCCGGGAAAAACATCTGGCCATGGACTTTGTCGCAATGGAAAGCGGAGCAAGGATCATTAAAGTTGATTTTCCCCGTTTTAGTCCCAACCGGCATTTACGGGGGCAGCTTGTATTGCTTAAGCCCTTTCCCGATATCCAGTCCATTGCAGCTGTTTCACCCTGGCGGCGGGATAAAAAAGCTTTTCGTTATGCTTGTTGTTCTCCCTGGTATATTACCGAAGGGGTGCTGCAGTATGGTTCTACAGAAATTTTTTTTACACGGGACAAGGCCTGGGGCATACATGAGTGGAAACGGGAAATTCGGCACCGCTGGGATATACGTTACTGGGCTTCTGCCTGCGGTATTGCCGACGGCAGGCTGGCAGGGTTTAATATAGGCTACGATTCTGCAGATTCAAGCAATGGTACAGAAAATGCATTTTTTTTGGACGGCCGGGTTCACAAGCTCGACCAGGTAACCTTTCATATTCCCCCTTCGAATTGGCTGGATCCATGGATGTTTACCAGCAATGATAACCGTCTGGAAATGACTTTTATGCCCTTTCAGGAACAAAAGGAATACCGGCGTCTGGTCTTTCATTCTGTAAAATGCCGCCAGGTCTGCGGATCGTTTTCCGGCAGAGTTATCCTGGACGACGGCCGTTCCATTGCATTCTGGAATATTACCGGCTTTGCCGAACGCATGAAAACCCGGTTTTAATACTGCATTGACATTAACTATACTTCCCTTCATTATAGTCTATACAAGGATACAAGGAGACCCCATGAGCTATACTACCGAAAATATTAGAAATATCGCCATTGCCGGACATGGAAGTACCGGAAAAACAACTCTTTTTGAACGGATTTTGTTTGCTGGAGGGGCGATCTCGAAGCCGGAAACGATAGAATCCGGTAAAACTGTGGGGGATTACAGCCCGGAGGAGATAGAACGAAAGGTTTCCATTCGCTCTGCCATGGGGCATATTGACAGGCAGGGTAAAAAGCTCAATTTTTTTGATACCCCCGGTTCTTCGGACTTTACCGGAGAAGTGCTTTTAAGTTTCAGGGCCTGCGAATTTGTTCTGCTCCTGGTTGACGGCAGGGACGGGGTACAAATAGAAACAATAAAACTATGGCGTAATTTAGAGAGTGCTCAGAATGATATACCCAATGAACAAAAAAAACCCAGGGGTGTTTTTCTTAATAAGCTTGACGAAGAACGGGGCGACTTTAGCCGGGTTTTGGAAGATATAAAAGACAAGCTAAAAAGGGAAGCTATCCCCCTGTCTATTCCCATGGGTAAAGGCTCTGCCTATAAAGGTGTAATCGATGTCCTTAACGGCAAGGCTTGGCTGGTTCAGGACGGCGATACCATGGAAAAAGAAGAGGCCATCCCCGATGATTTTAAAAGCGATTTTGAAGCAGCCCAGGAAAAGTTAATCGAAGCTGCCGCCGAAGGGGATGATACCTTAATGGAAAAATATCTGGATCAGGGCGCTCTTAGTCCGGAAGAAATTCGTACGGGGCTTCAAAAAGCGCTTGCAGAAAATAAATTTGTCCCCGCCTTTGCCGGAGCAGCGATTAAAAACTCCGGTATCCAGGCCTTATTGGACATTATCTCCGATATTGCTCCCAGTCCTCTTAATACCAAAGATACTGCCGTAGCCAAAGATAATTCAATGACCGAAGTACCGGTAGACCCGGCTAAACCTTTTTCCGGTCTTATAATTAAGACCAGCTATGATCAATTTTCCGGCAAGCTTTCATGGATCAAGGTAATTACCGGCAAGCTTGCAGCCGACTCAGAAGCATATAACCTGTCGGAAGGCAAAAAAGAACGTATAGGCAAATTGTACAGGTGTCAGGGAAAAAAACTGGAAGAAGTTAAGGAACTCGATGCCGGGGATGTGGGGATACTTACCAAATTGGCATCGGTAAAAACCAATGATACCCTAAGCGCTGCAGAGACAGCAAAACCATTTATTCCCCTGCAGCTGCCCGATCCGGTTCATTCGGTGGCAGTAAGCGCTATGGCAAAAAAAGACGAGGACAAGCTTGGTGAGTCTTTGGTTCGTGCTATGGAAGAAGATAAAACATTCCGCTACCAGTACAATGGGGAAACCCGCGAACATGTTATTTCCGGCATGGGAGAATTGCAAATCATTATTCTATTGGACAAGATTAAAACCAGCCATAAAGTGGACCTGGAAACCCGTGTACCTAAAGTAGCCTATAGGGAGACAATCAGCAAAAAAGCAGGAGCCGAGTATACTCACAAAAAGCAGACAGGCGGTCATGGACAGTACGGCAAAGTGGTTATGGAAATTGCCCCTCTGCCCCGCGGCGAAAATTACCAGTTTGTTAATGCTATTTTTGGCGGGTCAATACCCAAAAACTATATTCCCGGTGTAGAAAAAGGTGTAGTGGAAGGTATGGCCCATGGAACCATGGCTTTTTATCCTGTTGTAGACGTGGAAGTAAAGATCACAGACGGTAAACACCATCCGGTAGATTCATCGGAACTGTCGTTTAAGCTGGCTGCCAGAAATGCATTTAGGGAGGCCATGAAACAGGCCAATCCCACTCTCCTGGAGCCGGTCATCAACCTGACTGTATTTGTAGAAGATAAGTACCTGGGAGATGTAATGAGCGATCTTTCCGGTAAACGGGGAAAAATCCAGGGCCAGGATTCAACGGGAGGTATTGCAGAAATACGGGCCGAAGTTCCCCAGGCAGAATTGCTGCGCTATTCCATCGATTTACGGTCAATAACCAGCGGTACCGGCTCTTTCAGCATGGCTTTTTCCCACTATGCCCCCATTTCGGGCCGCATAGCAGATGATGTTATTAAAGCCAGGGAATCCTTTAAGATAACTGAAACAGAGGATTAAGGCTTAGCGATTTTTGCGCTCATCGGCAGTTTTACAGCTAATGCACATCAAGGCATAGGGCATGGCTTCCAGCCTGTCTTTGGGTATACGTACGCCGCATTTCATGCAAAGGCCGTATTTTCCCTGTTCTATCCGGGTTAGGGCAGAATCTATCAGCTTTAGGCGCTTTAATTCCTGGGTTCCCAGGGCTTCTATCATCTTTCGATCTATGTCGTCAGAAGCAATATCAGCCAGATCCTTGGGATCCATCCCTTCCATGATTTCCTTAATATCTTCATCACTGGCTATAAGATTAGAGATAATTTCGGCCTTTAGTTCCGTTAGGGACTGTTTAATCTGTTCTGTAAAAACTTTATCCATATCTATACCCCTGTTTGTTTAATTGATGTTTCTGTAAACAGTTTGGAAGGTTACAGCATCTTTGAGGTTTTGTAAAGCCCCTTTCTTGAAGTATAGTATATTTTTTGAGTATTATCTAATTATGAATGTTATAACCCTGAAATGTAATGATGAATTAGGGGAAAACCAGGTTTTGCGGCAAAAATCAGCGGCAATTAAAAATATTAACGATGATATCCGTAAAACTGCACAGTCTATGATTAAAATTATGCAGGATGACAAAGGAATTGGGCTGGCAGGACCCCAAATTGGTCTTTTAAAACGGATTTTTGTTACCCATATAGGGGGAGATAAGCCCAGGGTTTTTATTAATCCTTCGATTATTTGGACCAGCCAGGAAGAAGCGGTTTTTGAAGAGGGCTGCCTTTCTGTTCCAGGGATGTATGCAGAGGTAAAACGGCCCAGTCAAATTAAAGTTCAGGCCTGGGACGAAAAAGGCCGGGCATTTACTTTGGATGTTTCCGGTTTATTGGCCAGGGTTATTCAACATGAATATGATCATCTGGAGGGGATATTATTTATCGACCGGATTAGCGAAGCAGAACGGGATAAAATCCTTGCAAAACTTGCCAAGCTGGAAAAACGCAAGAAAGGCTCCGGCAAAATAAACAGTAATGAAGAATCCTGAAGCAAAGAATCCTGAACCGGATAAGCCGCTATTGCGGCTTCTTTTCGCCGGAACTCCGGCAATAGCCTTGCCTTCTTTAAAAATACTTGCCGAGGGTGCAAAAGCGGGGCGCTGGCAGCTGGTTGGGATATTAACCAACTGCGACAAAGCCAAGGGACGAAGCGGAAGCATAAATCCAAGCGAAGTGGGGGTCTTTGCAGAGACAATTCTGGAAGAATTTGCTGCTCTTAAGCTTCCTATACCGCTTATTTTAAAATTCGATACGCTTCAAGAAGAGGCCAGAAGAGCTGTTTATTCATTAAAGCCCGATTTGCTTGTTTCTTTTGCATACGGGCGTATTTTTGGACCCAAATTTATGGCTCTTTTTCCCATGGGAGGGATTAATATTCATCCTTCATTGCTGCCTAAATACCGGGGAGCTTCTCCCATTCAGGAAGCGATTTTACGCCGGGACAGCGAAACAGGTATTACTATTCAGCGTATTGCAATGGAAATGGATGCAGGGGATATTTTGGTCCAGGAAACTATTCCCCTTAGCGGACGGGAGACCACTGCTTCGCTCAGCGACATTGCCGCTACCAGGGGAGCTGTATTGCTTGATCAAATTTTAGACAAGCTTCCGCAGGGTGCAGCTCAGCAGGGAGAGGCCACTTATTGTTTTTTATTAAAAAAAGAATCGGGATTGATCGATTGGAATAAAAGCGCTGCAGAAATAGATGCCCAAATACGCTCATGTTATCCCTGGCCCCTTGCCTATACCAGCCATAAGGGGAAAATACTAAATATTCTTGAAGCTGAGCCCGTGCCGCCCAATATGGATTTTGTTAACATGCTCGATGTCTCGGGTGCTTGTGCTGCGGGCGGCGGCCCTTCGGCCGTTTCCGACACAGGGGCATCTGCTGGGCCTACGCCGTGCTGCAGTAGTTCCGTCAACATGCTCGATGTCTCGCATGCCTGCGCCGGGCGGGTCTTGGGTATTGATAAAAAATACGGTATACTGGTAAAAACAGGCGATGGAATTCTGGCACTTACGCAGCTTCAGTACCAGACCAGGAAGGTTCTTTCCTGGCAGGCTTTTTTAAACGGAGCAAGGGATTTTATTGGTTCCTGTTTAGGAATTTGACGGGCTTAGCCCCTTTTTGATGGGAGGTAGTTAACATCATGGCGCGAAGAAACTTCGGCTTTGACCTTGAAGGCATAGAAAACTTAATGGGAAACCATCTGCGGCTTTTTATTACCTTTACTCTGGGCTTATTGCTGTTTGTTGGGCTTATTGCCCTTTCTGTTTTTTTTGTCTTTGTCCAGGGAAAAGAAGAAGTAATGGTTCCCAATGTACTTGGAAAAGGGCTTGTAGAGGCTCTGGTGGAACTTCAGGATAAAGAACTGTACCCCCGTATCACCCTCCGTTCTGCCGCAGCTGGCGAAGAAAAGGGTATAATTCTGGAACAAAATCCCGATGCAGGTACTCTGGTAAAGGCTGAACGGCGAATTAACCTGGTTGTCAGCCAGGGAATGGCGCTGGATAGAATAGCAAACTTTGTGGGAAGCAATATTAATGATGTTCGCACGGAAATTCATAACTTTAATCTTCAGTCCCCGGAAACTACAATTACCATACGCGAACCTTTTATGTATATTTATTCTGATGTAGCCGCCGGATTGGTTTTACAGCAAAATCCTTCTTCGGGAACAGACTTAACCGGGCCAACCATGCTGGATCTTGTTGTCAGCAGAGGCAGGGAAGATATCCGTATTACCGTTCCCGATCTATCCGGCCTTACATTTACAGATGCTATAGCAAGGCTAAGCCAGCTAAGAGTTGGTTTTAATTTCTCCATGAGAAATAGTGCAGAAAACCCAGGAATAGTTTATGCACAAAGACCTGCTGGAGGAGCAACAATAGGATCGGACGGTAATGTAAACGTCAGCATTAATTTTCCTGCAGCAGAAGCCGGAGAAGCTTCGGGGCTTTTTAGCTATAATTTACCGGTTAATCCCTACCCGCTGCCCTTAATCGTTGAAGCAGAGCTGCCAAACGGGAACAGGCAGATTCTTGCCAGTACAAACCATTCGGGCGGAGAATTCAGCATACCTTACAAACTGCCCGCGGGATCTATAATTATTCTATACATGGTAGACAGGGAAATATTCCGGCAGCCAGCAGGAGTACTGGTAGAAAGTTTTTCTTTAGACTAATGATGACTATAAAAACATTTCTGTGCCGGGGATTTATCTTCTTTTTTTTATTCCTTGCTTTTTCAGTATATGGTCAGTCTGAAAACGATCCTTCCAGCCTTGTTGGGATTACTCTTACCGAACTGATAGACCGTTTTGGCATTCCCAGGCAGGTTTATCCTGTTCGGGGAGCGGAAATCTGGCAGGACGATGTAGTTTTTGTTTATGACAGCGGAGAATTCTTCGTAGTTGAAAACCGGGTTTGGCAGCTAAGACTTAGATCTGCCTATAATGTCAGAGACGGCGATTCAAAAGCAGCAGTTACCCGTACCCTGGGAAACGGCATGGATTATGAAGGTTTTACCCTTTACCAGCTTCCCAGCAGGGCCTGGCCCCTTATGCTTAGAATAAATTGGAATAGTTCCGGACGGGCTGCCGGCATATATATTTTTCGTTCCGATTTTTAGGATAAGTCTTTATGGCTAAAATTTGCCTGTGTCTGACAGGAAAAACTCTTTCCGAAAATATCGAATTACTGGAAAAATACCGCAGATATATAGACATGGCAGAACTGCGGGTAGACTGTCTGGATTCGGATGAGCGTTTTCTTATACGCCGTTTTCCTGAACAAGCAGGGCTTCCGGTAATTTTAACTATACGGCGTACCAGAGACGGCGGATACTTTAATGGAGGAGAAGGTTCCAGAATAGCCATACTTTCCAGAGGCCTTGCCTTTGCAGAGGCGGACAAACGGAATAATTTTGCCTATGTGGAACTGGAAGAAGACCTTGATGTACCCGGATTGGAAGAAGCGGTACGTACTTTTGGCACACGGGTAATCCGTTCAAGTTATGACTTTGAGTCTGTAGAAAATATTACCGGAAAGATTAAAAAGCTTCGAAGGATGGGAGATGAAATAGCAAAAGTTGTGGTAACGCCGAAAAATTTAAAAGATGTATTGGCTATTTACCGTGCCGGCCGCGATAATGGCGGTATAGAAAAAATCATTCTTGGTCTGGGGCATTTTGGAGCCAATACCCGAATCCTTGCTAAACATCTGGGATCTTCCATAACGTATGTTTCCGATATGCAAAAGCAGGAATTTCCCATAAGCAGCGCTACCGGTCAAATAAGTCCGCGGGATCTTGTAGAACGGTTTCGTTTTAGGGAAATCAATGCTGCTACAGATATTTTTAGTATTGTTGGGTTTCCCCTTATAAAAACATTTACTCCCCAGATTTATAATACTGTTTTTCGGCACGAAAAAATTGATGCTGTATATGTTCCTTTTCCTGCCCAGGACCACCTGGATTACTTTCTGGAACTAGCCGGGGAGCTGGGTATTAAAGGTTCTCTTGTTACCATCCCTTATAAAGAAGAAATTATATCTTATCTTCACATGGTTTCAAATGATGTGCGAATTACCGGTGCTTGTAATACGATCAAGGCTGTTTCTCTTGCAGATCAAAAACAAAAAGGCTGGAATGGAACCAATACCGATATTTTGGGCTTCTCTGAATCCCTTCTTCACTTTATGAACAGAAAGAATTTTCGCAGATTAAAGGTCACTGTTATTGGAGCAGGCGGCGCTGCCAGAGCTGTTGTCTCTGAACTGTTTAGATTAAAGGGAAAATGCCTTATTTTAAACCGTAATGCAGTCCGTGCCAGAGAACTTGCCCTTCGATATGACTATAAGTGGGGGGGATTGGACAGCCATGCTCTTGATACCATGGAACGGTATTCTGATATTATTATCCAAACTACGCCTGTAGGATCTTTCCCTGAAATAAACGAGGATCCTTTTGAATTATACCAGTTTAACGGCCATGAAACAGTTATGGATCTAGTATACAATCCCTCCATAACAGTCTTTCTTAAAAGAGCACAGGCAGCGGGTTGTCTAATTCTTAATGGTTTTGATATGCTTATTAGGCAGGCAAAACATCAGTATCAGTATTTTCTGGACCGGGATTTTCCCGATCAATTAATACCGCGGCTGGCAGAGCTATTGCAGGACAAGGATACGGTACAGAAATTGTAAACCATTGATAAAGCCGCATGATATACCGCTTAATAATCCGGCTTATAAGGAAAGGAATATGGAAAGAACTATATCCGAGGAAACAAAAGATATTATTGACAGAGTTAAAGTACTTAGGGAAATTGCAGAAATTTCCATAGAAGAACTTTCCCGGAAGCTGGGGTTTAGCAGCGCTGAATATACCCAATGGGAAACCGGAGAAAAGGATTTTCCCATAGGTGCTCTTGTAGAAATAGCTGCTTATTTTAAGATAGACCTGACAGAACTGATTAAGGGCCGTCCGTCCCGGCTTACTACCTACTGTATTACCAGGGCCGGTAATGCTCCGGAAGTAAGCCGCCGTCCCATGTACGGTTACTGGAATCTTGCCTATACATTTCACAATAAAAGGGGAGAACCTTTTCTGGTAGAGGTTAGTCCGGAAACAGAAAACAAACCCTTAAGCCTTAACACTCATCCCGGGCATGAATTTAATTATGTCCTTGAAGGTAAGCTGTTATTATCTGTTGGCGGTCACGAAGAAGAACTGGGTCCTGGAGACTGTATCTATTATGACTCCAGCGAACCCCATGGAATGAAAGCGATAGGGGGCAAAGCTGCCCGCTTTTTGGCTATTATATTGTAGGTGGATCTATGGAACTTTTAAACAACTTTTTGCCTCGGCAGGACTTTAATTCCTACGAAGATTTTTTTTCCAGCTTTAAGCTTGTCATTCCGGACAATTTTAACTTTGCATGGGATGTAACGGATTATCTTGCCGAAACCAGGCCGGATCAAATTGCTTTGGTATGGTGCGACGAAAATGGATTGGAGGCTGTATTAAGCTTTAAGCAAATTAAACAGCTTTCCTGCCAGGCGGCCAATGTACTTGTTAATTCCGGAATTGTCAAAGGGGATCCGGTCATGCTTATCCTTAAGCGCCGCTGGGAATACTGGCCCATATTACTGGCTCTCCATAAGATCGGAGCAGTGGCAATACCTGCAACACATCTATTAACTTCCAAAGATATTGAATACCGCTGCAATGCGGCAAGTATTAAGGGGATTATTTGTGTAGAAGATAAGGCTGTTATGACTGCGGTAAATGATGCAGAGGAGAAACTGCGCCTAAGCGGCAAAGCTGCCTTGTGTTATAAGGCTTTTGTACGTCCAACTCTGCCGGACCAGGCAATTATGCCGGACGGTACAGCTTCGCTGGACGGTACAGAGGGCTGGACAAATTTTATGCAGCTAATGAAAGCATCCAAAAATGATTTTTCTAAACCGGCTGTAACTACAAGCAACAGCGATACCATGCTGCTTTATTTTACTTCGGGTACTACGGGTATGCCAAAGATGGTTCAGCATAATTTTGCCTATCCCTTAGGGCATATTATTACTGCAAAATACTGGCATCAGGTTACCGAAAGGGGACTTCACTTTACTGTAGCGGATACCGGTTGGGCAAAAGCAGCATGGGGAACAATTTACGGACAGTGGCTCTGCGGAAGTGCAGTCTTTATTTACGATTACGATCGCTTTACGCCGGCAGCCATGCTGGAAAAGATCTCCAAATACCAGGTTACAACATTCTGTGCACCGCCTACAATATACCGTTTTCTGGTAAAAGAAGATTTCTCTAAATGGGATTTTTCTGCGCTTAAAAACTGTACTGTTGCAGGGGAGCCGCTGGAACCGGAAACTTACGAACAGTTTTTTAAAGCAACAGGGCTAAAGCTTCGGGAAGGCTATGGTCAAACAGAGCTTACCCTTACTGTTGCTACTTTTCCCTGGCTTGAACCAAAGCCGGGTTCCATGGGCAAGCCCTCGCCCGGCTATGACATAGATATGTTTCTGGAAGACGGAATTTCGTGTAAGCCCGGAGAAGAAGGACAGCTTGTTGTCCGTACTTCCAAGTATAAACCCTGGGGTATTTTTGATGGTTATTACCGGGACGAAAAACTAACCAACGAAGTCTGGCACGATGGAGTTTACTATACCGGGGACATGGTATGGAAGGATGAAGACGGATATTTATGGTTTGTAGGACGAGCTGACGATATGATTAAGAGTTCCGGTTACCGCATAGGCCCCTTTGAAGTAGAAAGTGCCCTAATGGAACATCCGGCTGTAATGGAATGCGCCATTACCGGTGTTCCCGATCCTGAGCGGGGAAAAGCTGTAAAAGCTACCATAGTACTTGCCAAAGACTGGACAGCTTCCGAAGAATTAAAAAAAGAGCTTCAAAACCATGTAAAGAAGATAACGGCTCCCTATAAGTATCCCAGAATTGTGGAATTTGCTTCGGAGCTTCCCAAAACAATCAGCGGAAAGATACGTCGTGTTCAAATCAGAGAAGGAGATACATCAAAGTCTTGAAAACAACATATACAGACAAGCTTAACAAGACCTTTAGCATTGACGGAGGATTGTACGAAAAGTTTAATGTCAAAAGGGGATTGCGAAATGCCGACAGTACAGGGGTATTGGTAGGCTTAACAAAAATCGGCGATGTACACGGCTATGATATTATAGACGGAAAAAAGACAGCCGTGGAAGGAAAGCTGTTCTACCGCGGTTATGATGTAGAAGATCTTGTAAAGTGCAGCGCAATTGGAAAGCGCTATAATTTTGAGCAGACAGTATACCTTCTTCTTTTTGGATCTCTGCCCGGCAAATCCGAGCTGGAAGATTTTTGCAGCCTAATTGGAGATTCCCGGACCCTGCCCAGAAATTTTGCCGAAGACTCAATATTAAAGCTTCCTTCTATGGACATTATGAACAAATTGGCCAGGTCGGTATTAACCCTTTATTCCTACGATAAAGAGCCGGAAAACCGCTCTGCAGAAAACGTACTGCGCCAATGCATTGAACTAATAGCCCGCTTTCCTACTATCGTAGCTTACTGCTATATGGCAAAAAAGCATTACTTTGATCATGAAAGCCTTATCATTCATGTACCGGATAAAAGTACATCTACTGCAGAAAGCATACTTGGCCTAATCAGGCATGATCAAAAATACAGCACACTGGAAGCAGAAATACTGGACATGGCGCTGATCCTTCATGCAGAACACGGCGGCGGAAACAACTCTACCTTTTCGGTCCATGTGGTTTCTTCTGCCGATACAGATATCTATTCTGTCATTGCAGCAGGGCTTGGTTCGCTAAAAGGCTATAAACACGGCGGCGCCAATATAAAAGTAACGGAAATGATGGAAAATATTAAAAAAAATGTAAAACAATGGGACAGCGAAGGAGAAGTAGCCGATTATCTGGAGCGCATACTCAATAAAAAGGCCTGTGACAGATCCGGACTTATTTATGGTCAGGGTCATGCAGTATATACGATTAGCGATCCAAGAACCCTATTGCTTCGGAATAAAGCAGCCCTTTTGGCAGAAGAAAAAGGCTTAAGCGATGAATACAAGCTGTATCGTTTAATAGAAAGGCTGGCGCCGGAGGTTTTTGTAAAGGTAAAGAAATCCGATAAAACAATCTGTACCAATGTAGATTTTTATTCCGGATTTGTGTATAGAATGCTGGGCATTCCCATGGAACTTTATACTGCTCTTTTTGCCATAAGCCGTATATCCGGATGGTGCGCTCACCTTTTGGAAGAGACTATCGCAGGAGGAAGGATAATACGGCCTGCCTACAAATGCGTTCAGGAACGGCAAAAGTATGTGCCGATTTCGGATAGGGGATAGGATTAGTCGGGCAACCCGGATTTGAACCGGGGACCCCAAGTCCCCCAGACTTGTACGCTAACCAACTGCGCTATTGCCCGAATTTATTACGATCCTTATCTTTTTATACTGTAAATTCTTTTTTTTAACAAGATTACTCCGGCGACTGTGATTATCCCGGTGGCTGTGATTACCCCGGGGGCCAGCGAAGCTTTCGGCCTCCCAGTACATGTATATGAATGTGAAACACTGTTTGAAGCCCATGTGATTTACAGTTAATGACAAAACGGCCGCCCTTGTCGGCGCAGCCCTGTTCGGCCAGCAGTTCCTGCGCTTTATGAAGCATTTTTCCCAGCAAAGCAGCATCTTCCGGTTGTGCATCCATAATACTGGGAATATGCTTTTTGGGAATGACCAAAAAATGTACTGGTGCCTGGGGCGAAATATCATGGAAAGCCAGCATTTCATCATCTTCATAAATAATCTTACTGGGAATTTCTTTAGCAATAATCCGGCAAAAAAGACAATCGTTCATGGGTAAAAATTATACCAGGATGGAGGGAAAAGTCTATAGTATAAATCTTAACTTATCGTCGCGCTAATACCATTAAAAGGGCAATATCCCCCTGGCGTATTCCCGGTATACGGGCTGCCTGTCCAATGGTAAGGGGGCGTATGGCAGAAAATTTTTCTTTGGCTTCCATAGACAGGCTTTTTATTGCATGGTAATCCATGCCGGGATCGAGTTTTACCTGTTCCATTTTGCTGTTTCGGGCTATGATGCGCTTTTCTTTTTCGATATAACCGGAATATTTTTGATCTAACAGGACTCTCTGTACCCATTCTGCAGGAAATGCATCAAGATCGGCATGCGATGTTGTTTCTATTTGGTTTATTTCTGATTTTTTTACCAATTCCTGAATGGTTTGGAGAGTATTTAATTTTTTTTGGAAGCGTTCCCAGCGCTGATCGTTAATAAGGCCTGCTGCTCTGCCTTTGGGTGTTAAGCGTGTATCTGCCGTATCATGGCGTAGTACAAGACGGTGTTCTGCCCTGCTGGTAAACATTCTGTATGGTTCGCTGATACCCAGGGTTGTTAAATCATCTATAAGTACTCCAATATATGCTTCATCACGGCCCAAAACAAGTGCTTTTTCTCCGCGAAGTTTGGCTGCAACATTAATTCCTGCCATTATCCCCTGGGCTGCCGCTTCTTCATACCCGGAACTGCCATTTGTCTGGCCGGCAGAGAAAAAACCATTAAGTCGTTTGCTTTCCAAGGATGGATACAATTCAAGCGGATCCAGAAAATCGTATTCCACAGCATAACCAGGACGGACAAGTTGTGCTTTTTCCAATCCGGGAACACTTTGAATGAATTGTTCCTGTACGGCCTCGGGAAGAGAGCTGGAAAGGCCGTTAAGGTACATTTCACCGGTATGTAAACCTTCGGGCTCAATAAAAACATGATGCCTGTTTTTATCGGGAAAACGCATTATTTTATCTTCTACAGAAGGACAATACCGGGCGCCTATTCCTTTAATTTTCCCTCCATACAACGGAGAACGGTGAATATTTTCCCGAATAATCCTGTGTGTTTCTTCTGTTGTATAAGTAATCCAGCATGGGCGGCTTTCTTGCGTCAAAAACTTTGGATCAAATGAAAAATGTGCTAATTCTTCGCCTTCCTGACGCTCAATTTTACTAAAATCAATACTTTTTTCTGCTATACGGGCGGGTGTTCCTGTTTTAAGCCTTCCCATACAAAATCCTTGATTGCGTAAAAATGAACCCAAACCCGCAGCATTTTTTTCTCCTAGCCGTCCTTCCGGAGCATCGTACTCGCCTATAAAAATTTTTCCTTCAAGAAATGTTCCTGCAGACAATATTACTGCTTTTGTGCTGATCTGGTGTCCCCGTGCAGTATAAATACCGCTTACATGCCCCAATATTGCAGATTTTTCGCAGCTGCTTGTAACATTTTTTTCTATAATTAGTTCTGTTACTGTATCCATCATTACAGAAAGATGCTGTTGGTTTTCAATTAATTGACGAGCTGCGCATTGATAAACCTGTTTATCTGCCTGGGCGCGCGGTGCTTGTACTGCCGGACCGCGGGATCGGTTTAGAATTCTGTATTGAATCATTGATTGATCGATTAAATGGGCCATTACACCGCCCAATGCATCCACTTCGCGGACAAGATTTCCTTTGGAAAGCCCTCCTATGGCCGGGTTGCAGGATAAAACTCCAATACGATCCGGATTTTGAGTGATAAGCAAGGTATTAAATCCAAGTTTTGAAACAACAAGAGATGCTTCTATGCCTGCATGACCTCCGCCAATAACAATACAATCGTAATCCATAAATTATTTATCCACTATATAAGAAATAAAAAAAAAATCATAGAAACACTTGATTTTTTTTTAATTATATTGCATAATAAAAATAACTTTTTTCAAAGGAGTTTTTATGCCTGAAGCCAAAAAACCTGCGGTAAAAAAACCTGTAGTTAAAAAACCCGCAGCGAAGAAGCCAGCAGCAAAAAAGCCAGCAGTTAAAAAACCTGCAGCCAAGAAAGTAGCGGCCAAGAAGCCTGCTGCCAAAAAACCAGCGGCGAAAAAGCCCGCTGCCAAAAAACCAGCGGCGAAAAAGCCCGCTGCCAAAAAGCCAGCGGCTAAAAAGCCAGCTGCCAAAAAAAAGCCAGCGGCCAAAAAGCCAGCTGCCAAAAAAAAGCCAGCGGCCAAGAAGCCAGCTGCCAAAAAAAAGCCAGCAGCTAAAAAGCCTGCTGCAAAAAAACCGGCAGCCAAAAAGCCTGCTGCAAAAAAAAAGCCAGCGGCTAAGAAGCCTGCTGCCAAGAAACCAGCAGCTAAAAAGCCTGCTGCCAAGAAACCGGCGGCGGTCAAAAAACCTGCTGTTAAAAAAGCTTTAGTTAAAAAGCCAGCGGAAAAACCGGAAGAATCACCGTATGGTTCCAGTTTTCCGTTCTTTTAGGCTTCTATTGACTTCAGAGCAATAACAATAATAAGTTGTTGCCATTATGGCGCCGCTTATTAATAATAAGTTAATAAGCGGTTCCATAATATCCTGGTTTCTTATGATTTTGTCGTAAGAAACTTATGGGTAAAAGCTTAAAAAACAAATTTCGCATTAAAGCCTTGCTGCTTAGGGTGGGAGGGGTTATTTTCCCAGGCAAAAACGGCTGAACATTAGATCGAGAATATCTGCAGACGAAACTTCGCCGGTAATTTCCCCAAGAGTATTTAAAGCTTCCCTAAGTACAGGTGAGATAATATCTAATGCTTCTTTTTGATCTGCCATTTTAAGGGCATCTTCAAGCAGCAAGGCAGCTTTTTCTGTCAAGTCTTTCTGACGCTCTGTACCCAATCCGGCTCTTGTTTTGCTTATAGTACTATCTTTTACTGTATTTTTAATTATCAATAAAGCAAGAGAACTGCAAAGTTCCTCGATCCCTTTTCCTGTTTTACAACTTACTGGAACAAAAGCAAAAAAATCACTTCTTTCCGGTAATATAGGTAAAGATTCCGGCTCTTTTCCTTCCAGATCAACCTTATTCCATACCAATACCAGAGGCTGGTCATGAGCTTGTGTATATTCTTTTAAAAATGCATGATCTTCGTCATTTATCCCTTCACAAGCATCTACAGTATAAAGTACGATGTTTGCCTGTTCAATTAAATCCCTGCTTCGTTGTATTCCCTGGATTTCTGCATCTTCCAGTGCAGCTATTTGTGATTCACAAGGTAATGAAATAGAACGTATCCCCGCTGTATCTGCCAGACGCACAGGAATTCCCTCTATACTTACAGCTGCTTCAATCCAGTCCCGGGTTGTACCTGGTTTTTCTGTCACAATGGAACGGTCTTCGTTTAATAATACATTAAATAAGCTTGATTTACCTGCATTGGGTCTTCCGGCAATAACTGCCAAAATTCCTTCCTGGTAGAGTCTTTCCCTTTGGTATGTAGCTATAAGGGATTGAAGCTCCTTTAAAACATCTTCTACCGCTTTACGCTGGGGAAGATGTTCTTGTTTTTCGCCATTTTTATCGATTTCGTCAATTTCGTCTTCGGGATAATCAAGATATAGTTCTGCAGCGCTTAGCGCTTCCAGCAGCTTGTCACGGATAACATGTATTTCCTTTTCCAAAGCACCGGAAAGGCGTTTTACTGCATGTTCCAGTCCTTGTTTGCTTTTTGCAGATACTAATTCCATTACCGATTCACTTCGGGTTAGATCTATTTTACCGTTGATAAAGGAACGGAAGGTGAATTCTCCTGGGAGTGCGTCCTGGAATCCTGCTTTTCGCAATATCTCTAAAATAGTTTTTACTGCTGCGCTTCCTCCATGGCAGGAAATATCAGCACCATCTTCTCCGGTATATGAACGGGGCGCTTTATATACCGATATAAGCACTTGATCTATTAAAACAGGGGCGGATAGGCCGGGAGAAAAGGGAAAATCTTGTATCCAGCCATAAACAATAGTATTACCTGCTGCACTATTCAAAACATGGGGCTGTGAAAAAATTTGTGCAAGTAATTCCAGGGAACCTTGCCCGCTTGTCCGAATTAATGCTATTGAGCCCTGTGCAGCTTGTGCTGCAATAGGACAGGTATCACCGTAGCTTCTCATCCTAAAATCGCTCAAAAAAGTTTTCTCGGACCTGTCCAAAAGCCAGGTTCTGTTCTCTGCTTCCCTCCCTGCTTCCGCCGGAAGCCCTGGAAATAAGCTGAACTATCTGGATTTCGAGGGTTTCTTGAGGGACAGCCAATAATATAAATCCCCAATATATAGGCATGTTTATATCTTCTGTTTCCATATTTTCGTTCTGTCTGGCAGATAATCCAAGTATCCAAGTTTCTGCAAGGCGGCTGCTTCCCCAGAATGTAGTTTCATAGGCAGCTTTGACAACTCTTGCATAGTTTGGACCGAATGTCATTTCGGGGGGAATACCAGGTTCTTCCATATTCAGCCGGTTTTGGATACGTCCGGCAACAAGCCTGGAAAAATTACGTTCATGAGAATAATTTTCGATCCATTGGTTTATTACCGGCAGGCTGCTGCTGCGCATAGAGGCAATTAATAAATAGCTTCCCTGGTATACATTCATAGATTCCGGTCCGCTGATGCCATTTTGCAGATAACTATTTAGCCAGGGCGCTATAGCTCCCCCAATATTCCGGTTTTGATAATCCAGAATCTGCAATACCGGAGTTTCCCTTTGAGGCGGCAGGGTAAAACGGATATTTTCCGGCATTCCATTGTCAATATTGTCAGGAGCAGTACAGGAAAAAATAAATAAAAACAGCGGAACAATACCCAGGCAAAGCTTCATTATCTCTAACCATACCATATATAAGTGTTACATTGTAAGAACTTTTGTTTTTTGCTATAGTTTTGTTAGAGAGGAGCGTTGCATGAAGAGAAAACATTGGGCTTGCATAGACAATGAAGACGATGATGAAGACGATGAAGATGATCAAGACAGCAGGGAAGAAAAAAAATCTGCTGATTCTTTGATAATTAAAATGCTGGAAACCAGGACCATACTGCTTTCCGGGCAGGTGAATAAGGACCTGGCAGAACGTACCATACGCCAGCTCTTACTGATGGATCAACAAAACGATAAGGCCATACGGGTTTTTATAGATTCTCCCGGCGGAGATGTTGACGCAGGATTTGCAATTTTTGATATGATTCGCTATGTAAAATCACCGGTTTGGACCATAGGAATGGGTCTTGTGGCAAGCGCAGCTGCCATTATTCAGCTGGCATCTCCAAAGGAAAAAAGGGTTGGGCTTCCCAACAGCCATTACCTAATACACCAGCCCCTGTCGGGAATTCGCGGAGTGGCGACGGAAATAGAAATACATGCAAGGGAACTGGAAAAACTCCGGGAAAAGATCAACCGTCTTATTGCCGACGAAACCGGCACGGCCCTGGAGCAGGTGGAAAAAGACACCGATAGAGATTTCTGGATGAACGCCGAAGAAGCAGTTGCTTACGGCCTTATCTCTAAAACAATTCTTCGATCAAGTGACTTGGAGGAAGGCCTGGAATGAATTATCGAAAATTCTTATTTTTACCGGTATTAATCTATCTGGCAATTCCCGTTTTTACAGCAGACTTTGTCAGGCCGGAGATGGTTTCTGTAAGGGGAGCTGCTTTTTTTATGGGGAGTAACGAAAACCGCTCTAACGAAAGGCCTTTCGAAGTAACTATTCGTTCGTTTTTAATTTCTAAAACTCCGGTAACGCAGAGTCTGTATGCTTCTGTAATGAATGAAAATCCTTCGTTTTTTAGAGGCGCCGATAATCCTGTGGAAATGGTAGACTGGTTTGATGCGATCCGGTTTTGCAATGCACTAAGTATAGGTCTTGGTTTCCCCGCAGCTTATCTTATTGAAGGGGAAACTGTCAGCTGGATACGGGAATCCAGAGGTTTTCGCCTTCCTACCGAAGCGGAATGGGAATTTGCTGCCAGAGGAGGTATTTTCGGCAGCCGGGGGCCCCTGGATAGAGCTTTTTTTGCTGGGGGAGAGGGTGCAGATAATCCCTCGGCTTTGGATTATAGCTGGTTTTCCCTTAATGCCCGTAATCCTGTCGGCACCAGGCCTGTTGGAGAAAAGCTTCCCAACCAGTTGGGCCTTTTTGACATGAGCGGTAATGTGTGGGAATGGTGCTGGGATTGGTTTACCGAATATCCGGCAGATTCTGTAAGCGACTATTTTGGTCCGGCTATGGGAAGAAACCGCGTCTATAGAGGCGGTTCCTATATGAACAACATGAACTTAATACGCACTACAGCACGGGATTCGGCTATACCTACATTAAAAGCAAGAACTGTGGGATTTAGGATAGTACAGAACGGCTAATGACCTTCGTTCGTATCTCCAGCGCCAAAACAATTCTTACCAGTGCTGCTGTTCTATCCCTTATTGCCCTTGGCGTTGGATCATCTTTTGGAAGTGCCGGAATAAATATAACAGAAACCTTTCGGGTACTTGCAGTTAAAATGTTCCGCTTTCCCCTGGAAGTAGATATTCAGATTGCAGCAATTGTCTGGGAACTCCGTCTGCCGCGGACTATACTTGCCTTTATAGTAGGCGGTTCCCTTGCTATAAGCGGCGCTGTGTTTCAGTCGGTATTAAAAAATCAGCTTGCTTCCCCTTATATACTGGGAGTTTCTTCCGGAGCTTCTTTGGGAGCAGCGCTGGTGATGATTACAAGACCCCTTATTCTTGGCGGTATTGTAGGCATGGGCGCTTTATTGTTTATCCAGCCTTTTATTTTACCGTTTGTTGGTTTTATCTTT
>Ga0099364_10002449_pt1 | contig 29579 bp, 28 predicted proteins | sample TergutTh196P3_FD_73070 | JGI IMG/M metagenome (GOLD analysis project Ga0099364, IMG submission 73070) | Microcerotermes parvus P3 segment gut microbial communities from Pointe-Noire, Republic of the Congo - Th196 P3 | ecosystem: Host-associated > Arthropoda: Insects > Digestive system > Gut ...
TACAACTTACTTAAGCGCATTTGCCAGCGACTCGGACGCCGACAACTGGACGAGAGGCTGGGCTAACTTTGATCCGCAAAACACGGATTATTAACATGCTGTTGGGAAACAGGATGGTAGTTTTTTTTATTTAGACCGGAATCCCCCATGCTCATAGGCCTTGGGGGATTCTTAGTTTGTCTCGCAATGTTACGCAGTTTATTGTGTTTCTATATGCAAGAAGCATTATTTCCATACAGTATTAAATTTTGTGACATTATTGCAACAAAAACTTCTTAAAATCTTAATTAATCTTTAATATAAACTTAACAATTGCTCAATACTTTTGTTCCGTAATTATTAAAAACTCTATTTTTATGAGAATGAAAGTGAATATTATTAGAAAACTACGCTCTATTATCTTTTTGCTTATAGCAATATGTTTTTTAGGAGAAGTTTATGCGCAAAACAGAACGATCAATGGAGTAGTAACAGACACCAATAGCGAAGCGCTTATTGGCGTAAACATTATGGAAAAAGGTACAGCCAACGGAACAATTACGGATATTGACGGACAATATTCCATTTCAGTTCCGCAAGGCGCTATCATCGTGTTTTCTTATATTGGTTACAATTCAAAAGAAATTGTGTGGGATGGAAGTACGACTTTGAATGTTGAGATGGACGAAGACGGGAAATTGTTAGAGGAAATAGTGGTAGTGGGATATGGCGCCCAAAGGAGAAGGGACTTGACGGGTGCAACATCTTCTTTGACGAGTGATGTTTCTCAAATAACAGTAGTTTCCAGTCTCGATCAGATGATGCAAGGGAATTTAAGTGGTGTGAATATCACAAATGCATCAGGTATGCCGGGAGGAGCAGTGCGTGTAAGTATCCGTGGAATTGGTTCTATCAACGGTTCAAATGAACCTCTATTTGTTATTGATGGAGTTCCTGTTTCAAATACGGATAATTCCGGTGTGAACAACCGACTTGGAGGAAGTATTCAAAACCCCTTGTCCATGCTTAACCCAAATGACATCGAATCAATTGACATATTAAAAGATGCTGCTGCGACTGCTATCTATGGTTCCAGGGCTACAAATGGGGTTGTCATGATAACGACAAAACGGGGGCGTAAAAATCAACAAACTACTGTAAACCTCAGCGCTTATTATGGTATGCAATCCCTTCCAAAAACGATTGAATTGGCTGATTCGGAATTGTATATAACAGTACGCAATGAGGCGATCAATAATTTCAATACCCAACAGAATTTGCGTCCGGGAGACAATTTGTATAGACCACAAGAAATAAACCCGCGCCAGGGACAACCTGATATAGATTGGATTTCTTTGATAACACATAATCAGGCTACTGTACAAAACTATGAAGTGTCTGTAAGTGGAGGTAATGAGGCTACTCGTTTATACTCTTCGATAGGATATTTTGATCAACAGGGGATTATTCTGACCAACCGATTCCGTCGTTATTCTTTTCGAACAAATATAGATCATGACATCTCACGCTATTTCACAACCGGTATGACTGTAGATTTGAGTAAAACAATCAATAATCGTGTTCCGAATGATAACGTGGGAAATGGGATATTTACCCGATCTATCGAACAACGTCCGTTTGATGTTCCATTCAAAGAAGATGGAAGCTATATGATTGGAGGGGTAGACGTTCCTCGTCACAATGGGATACAAGTTTTAAACGAAACGAAATCAGAAAACAATTGGTATCGAGTTTTGGCAAACGCCTATCTTAGTTTTAAACCGATAGAATCTCTGGAGTATAAGATAAGCCTTAGTGGAGATATTCGTTATAGCAATGATTATTTAAAACTAACACAAGATCATCCTTATGGAAGCCCAAAAGGTGAAATTACTGATTTCCGTTCATTTGCCCAAAATTATCTGATTGATAATACGCTTACTTACACGGAAAGTTTTAATCAGCTGCAATTGATTGGATTGGCTGGGTATTCTTATCAAGAAATGAGAAATGATCTGAGTTCCATTGTAGGCAAAGATTTTCCTTCTCCAAACTTTGATTATATTAATGCTGCCGGTTATATTCAAAGCGCTTTTACCAACGGGGGAGCAAATAGCCTATCTTCTACTTTCTTACGATTAAACTTAATGTATGGCGATCGCTATTTATTGACAGCATCTATACGCGCTGATGGTTCCTCAAAATTTGCCGAAGGCAATAAGTGGGGAACGTTTCCTTCTGTATCAGGTGCATGGAGAATCAGCAGTGAAAAGTTTTTCCCGGGAAAAGATGTCATAGATGATTTAAAGTTACGTTTGAGTTGGGGGCTGACAGGTAATCAGGAGGGTATTGGTAACTATGATTCCAGATCGTTGGCTACCGGAGGGGCTAATTATAACGGTGGAGATGGCATTGCCGTAACAACATTGGCTAATCCCAACCTCAAATGGGAAAAATCCGAACAAATAAATGTTGGCATGGATGTTACTTTATTGAATGGACGAATCTCTTTATCGGGAGACTATTTCATAAAAAATACGAATGACTTATTGTATGATCGTCCGTTGCATACAACAACAGGGTTTAGTTCAATTACCCAAAATATAGGTAGTATGCGGAATAGTGGGGTTGAATTCAGCTTTCGCAGCCGTAATATTGTCAATGGCGATTTTATTTGGAATACGGACTTCAATATTTCTTCCATAAAGAACAAATTACTATCCTTGATAGACGATCAGCCAATACCTATAGGCAATCATGTTCTTCAAGTAGACAAGCCTATAGGGTCATTCTATATGTATAAAATGGAAGGTATTTATCAAACAGATGCCGAGGTTCCGGCGCCTCTTTACGGAAAAGGTGTACGAGCCGGCGATATAAAATACAATGACCCTAATAATGACGGCGATTTATCTCCGGAGGACAGAGTAATTGTAGGCAGCGCATTGCCTGATTTTTTTGGTGGTTTGACTAACCGTTTTTCCTACAAAGGTTTTGACTTATCAATATTTAATACGTTTTCATTTGGCAATTATGTCTACGCATCAGGAATGGCTGGTATTGATGCGGTAGGACACAATAATTATGGAATGAGAAAAGAAATAATTGCCAATCGCTGGCAAGGCGAAGGAACGAGCAATTCAATACCTCGCTCCATGATTAGTACGCATAATACTCAAACATCTACTTACTTACTACATGATGGTTCCTATTTTAAATTTAAAGATGTTACACTGGGATACTCCTTACCATCGGCTTTCGTTCGAAAGTACTCCATGAGTTATGTTCGCCTCTATATTTCTGCTCAAAATCTACTAACGATAAGCAATTATCCCGGATATGATCCGGAAGTTAGCTATTCCGTAAATGATTCTAAGACGATGGGTATTGACGCAATGACTGTCCCTCTGTTACGCACATTTGTCTTTGGACTAAATGTGACTTTTTGATTGATTTATATTAACATCATTATGAATATACTATAAAACAAGAAATATGAAAACTAAAATATACAACACGTTTTTATTTATATGCCTTCTTTTCCTATCGTCCTGTTTAGGCCTTGATATAGAGCCTCGTATGGCTATTGACCCGGAAACGTTGGGGCAAAATGAAGTTCAACAACTCCTTACAGGTACATATCAATCCTTGCAAAATGATCCCGGTCGTGATACATGGGTGCTCTTTGATATGCGAGGCGAAAATCTAATCCATACGTATTTAAGCGGTCCGAATGACTTTGTAAATAATAATATTCCTTCCACCAATGGAGTATTACTAACCATGTGGAGAGGATATTATAGAGTAATAAATCGAGCTAATCTGACTTTGAACACCCTCTCAAAATTGAAAAAAACAGAAAGTAACTTAAATATTGAGGCGCAAACTAGATTTTTACGTGCATACGCGTATTATTGTCTGGCGACTCGTTGGGATGGTGTTCCCCTATTAAAAGAAAATACACTTGACCGAGTAAAACGAGATCGTCAGTCTGTGGTCTTTCAATTTGTAAAAGAGGAATTAGAATATTGTGTCAATAGCGGAAATCTGAATTCGTTTCAAACATTATCCGGCACTCCTTTCTTTGTTTCTAAGGAAGCGGCAATGGCATTATTAGCACGACTATCTCTAACAATGGAAGATATGACCACTGCCGGTAATTTGGCGGAAGCATTGATAAATTCAGAGGTTTTTACCCTCAGCGATAATTTTGACAATATTTTCACATCGTCAACCAACAGTGAAATTATTTTCAGTTTAAGAAATAGTACAAGTGAGGGAGCTGTGAACTTATTCGCGTTGTTTACTACGTACGACTCTCCGATAAGAGGCAGTTGGTTTCTCTGCCCTTCTCCCGAATCGGAACAAATGTTTGACAATGATAATGATTTACGAAAGGCCACTTCTATCACCTATTTGGCAAGTTCGTCAGGGGATTATGTCATCATGAATAAATTCCGCGATTATGCACCTCTTATCGTTGCCCGTATTGCCGAAATGTATCTGATCAGCGCCGAAGCACAAGGTTTAAATGGTATTAACCGCCTGAATGAGTTGAGGGTTAAACGAGGATTAGAACCTCTGCAAATTTCGTCGATTGATGTATACGAACAAGCTGTCGCATTAGAACGACGTAAAGAATTGTATAGTGAAGGTTTTTACTTTTTTGATTTAGTTCGTACAGGAAAAGTGCAAGAAAAAATCAACTCAATGAGTGGACGAACTGATTATTATTTGCCGCTTCCTGCATCCGAAGTAACATACAATTCTGATTTATTAGAGTATAATTGATAACGAATAAATGAAATATCCATGTCTGGTAAATAACCCTTTTGCGGCATGGATATTTTTTTTAAATTTTAAAATTACTTACACAAATGAAATTCAAACAGTATTTATTTGTTTTTATGCTACTTACACAGGGGACTCTCTTCTCGCAAGAGCGTGATATTTCGGATCGTTTCTTTGATCCACAAACCCCGGTAGCTTATCCTAAAAGAGTTCAAAACATTGTTTTTGAAAATCGAAATCCTTTGCAACTTCCTGATGTGGAAGGCTATTTGGTATTAAAATGTGATTTTCATCTACATACGGTTTTTTCCGACGGATCGGTTTGGCCAACTACTCGTGTAGAAGAAGCTTTTCGTGAAGGATTAGATGTTATATCAATTACAGATCATCTTGAATTTCACCACCTGAATGAACAAGATGTCCATGCGAAAAATCTGAATCGGGAATATGAAATTGCGAAAGGGCTGTCAGAACAATTAGGAATTTTGCTCATACCCGGAGCAGAAATTACCCGTGAGGTTCCGGCAGGGCATTTTAATGTATTATTTTTAGAAGATGCGAATCTATTGGAGAAGTTTATCAATTACGAAAATCACTACGACCCCGCAAATCTTACTGAAACATTGCAAGCTGCAAAAGATATGGGATGCTTTATCTTCTGGAATCATCCGTCCTATCAACATCCGTCAGGCATTGCCGAATGGTATGATATTCATGAAGAATTATACCGGAAAGGATTGATTATGGGTGTAGAAGTAGCTAATTCCAATATGTATATTCCGTTGGTTCAAAAGTGGGCGGAAGACAAAAAAATGACGATGTTTTCAAACAGTGATTATCATCATTCTGTCGGCATACAAGAAGGTAGTTATCGTCCTATGACTTTTGTTTTTGTCAAAGAACGTTCTATGGAATCCATACGAGAAGCATTGTCGAATCGTAGAACGATTGCTTTTGCGCAGAATTATTTATATGGAGATAAATCGTTGGTAAATAGTTTTTTTCTTAACTCGTTAAAAACTCGCTGTTTAAGCTCGGATGACAGACGGACAATTGTAGAAATCAGTAATTTATCCGGTTTGCCTTTTGATTTGGAGTTGCTTGAAAATGAATCTTTTACGCCTTTAGTAAAGCGTATGATACTTCCGAGAAATAGAAGCATTGCCGTCATATTAACGAACAAATCAGGTAAATCTATAAACAAAGGAACTTTTCAACTTCTTGTTCATAATATCTATCCATCGGCTTCTATGGTTCTGCAAACAGAAATAGCATATTAATGCCTGTATGAAAATATGTACGCAAAATAACAAGAAATATAAAATAAATCATAAACTTAAAATTAAATCGTATCTATATGAAACAGTATATAAGGTTCGTTATGTTATTTCTACTGTGGAGTAATTTAGGAATAGCCTATGGGGAAAACGACTCTGATATGGCTATTTTGAAAGAAAAGCATGGATGGAGTATAGACTCTATAGCGCCGGGATTTATCCGGTATACCTATTCGGGCTATTATACTCCGCAAGAAGCATTTCAAAACGTGAATATCATAGAAATAGATTTATCAAATCCCAACTATTTCGTTGAAATTCTTTATGTTGATACGCGAGACTCTTTGTCGGGTGCAGCAACGGAAAATGCCGCTTTTGCTGGAATTAATGGGACTTATGAGTTAGATGCTTCATTTATTAAGTCCAATGGGGTCATTTATGCACAAAATCAATTACCGAAAGAGCATTTGCGTTTTTGGAAACATGAAGGCGCTTTAACCTATGATAAAGAAACAAATGAAGTAACCATAACGTATGGAGACAATGAAAGGTATCAATCCTACAGTACGAAAACGGATATTCTTTCCGGATCTCCAATGTTGATTGATAATTATAACCCTGTGGGACTATACTTTACTGGCGATTTGAGCGGTTTGATTCTTGACTCTTTGGAATATGAAGATTATCGACGACATCAAGGGGTGCGCCACCCACGCACAGCGGTTGCTAAAACACGAAATAATCATTTATTATTGATTACAGTTGATGGGCGCCATAAGCAAGCAGCAGGAATGTCGGCTAAAGAATTGACTCAGTTTATGAGAAGATATTTTGACCCCCAGTCGGCATTGAATATAGATGGTGGAGGTTCTACTACCATGTGGATTAAGACAAGAAATGTTCATGTCAATGGAGTTGTTAATTACCCTTCTGATAATGGAATTTTTGACCATTATGGACAAAGACGGGTGACTACCTTTTTGCTTTTGAAGGATCGATAGCCGGTATATTCTGACTCTTTTCTCTTTTTTGTGTGAATAACATTAGTTTTAAAGCGCCGCACACTGTTCCGCCACCGCAGCCTCCGACGCGCGCATGGCCTCTAATGTCATACTCAGCAATTTATCCAAATCCCAACCTAACATTTCCGCTCCCTGGCCGATAATATCGCGCGAACATCCTGCGGCAAAGGCTTTCGTCTTGAATTTCTTCTTCAGACTTTTTAATTCCATATCGGCAATACTTCCCGAAGGACGCATCAATGCAGCAGCGCCAATGATACCAGTCAACTCATCGACGGCATACAGTACCTTTTCCATTTCATGCGCAGGCTTGACGTCAACCATGATGCCATACCCATGCGAACAAATGGCGTGTATCACATCTTCCCCGTAATTTTCCGCCCTCAAAATCTCCGCCGCCTTGATACAATGCTCCTCCGGATACATCTCAAAATCAATATCGTGCAGTAAACCAACGATGCCCCAATAGTCGGCATCATAGCCTAATTCCACCGCATACCATTTCATCACTTCTTCCACCGTAATGGCATGTTGAATGTGATATTTCTCTTTATTATACTTCAAAAGAAGGTCAAACGCTTTCTCCCGTTCCATCATAATTATCCATTATCAATTATCCATTGTCCATTAAACTCACCGGTACATAATCCATTTGATCATCTCCTTGATTTGCGGTTTCTTGCCGAACATAAGGATGCCTATCCTGTATATTTTTGCCGAAATCCAGATAAAACCCACCGAAGTTGCAAATAAAAGCGCTACCGAAAGCAGTTTTTGCCATAAAGGGATTTCGTAGGGAATCCGCATCAGCATCACTATCGGCGAAGTAAAAGGGATCATCGAACACCAAAAGGCCAACGGCCCGTCGGGATTGTCGGCGCTGTAGATCCCGGCATATAGCGCAAAAATCATTAAAATCGTAATGGGCATCATAAATTGTTGAGCGTCTTCGGGGCTGTTGATTGCCGAACCGACGGCGGCAAGCAGCGACGCATACAACAAATAACCACCCACAAAAAATACAACAAAGAAGAAAATAATCTCCATCCAATTGAATGATTGTAATTGGACTATCCACTCCATCCCTTCCTGTAATTCTGCGGGATTCATTTGCGACGACATCATGGTTCCCTGTTGCATGGCGACAGCGGCATCCGTCCCGCCTGCAACGTCTCCTAAAAACACTCCGCCTGCCCCGATAAATACAATGGCCAATATTCCCCAGAGAACAATCTGTGTAATACCGACAAGTCCAATCCCTACCACCTTTCCCATCATCAGGCTGAAAGGTCGCACCGACGAAACCATAATCTCCACAATCCGGTTTGTTTTTTCATCCGAAACGCCCTGCATCACCATTGCGCCATACAGCATGATAAACATATAGATTGTAAAGGTGGAAACAAGTCCAATCACAAGAGCAATCTTACCGGAAGAACTGCTTTCCGAACCGTCTTTCCCCCATTTTATCGTTTGTATCTGGAACTGCACACGACTTTCCTCAATGATTTTATCCAAATCGGGAATCTGAAAAGACGCCAGTTTGTCGCTTTCCATTTGTTTGGTTAACAGCTGATTAACGATACGCGACAGATCGCCCGGAATTTGTTTTTCCGAATAGAGCACGGCTGCACGCGGATTGTCCAACAAATCGTCCGTTATATTTAAAATGGCGAATAAATCTTTTTGGTCGCTTGCCCGATATTCCTCCAATGACTTCTCGGCGTCGAAAAAAAGATAATTATCCGTCTCCGCCTCGTTAAATAAAGGCGCATATTTGCCTGTCCGGTCGATAACGGCTACCCGGCGTACTTCGCTGCCTTTCATCGTCGCAAGCCATAACGGCACAAACACCAGAGCCGCCATCATCAAGGGAGCAAGAAAAGTCAATAAAATAAATGACTTCTTCCGTACCCGCCGCAAATATTCCTGTTTAATAATTAACCACGTCTTGTTCATAATTAGTTTTCAGTTTTAAGAAACATTCGTAATTGATTTTACCGTTTGTATAAATACATCATTCATCGAAGGCAATTCTTCTGCAAACGAATGAATATCATACTGCTGAGCCAAAGCGCTTAACAGAGTCGAATTGCTGATGCCGGATTCTTTTTGAATGCGTACTTCGGTATGGTTTGCTGTTTGTTCTACAGAGAGGATGGAAAACAGGTCGGCCACAGGTTCAATCCGGTCATTGGTAATACAAAGCCGGAAGGTATTGGTCTTAAATCGGTTGCGGATTTCCTGCACATTGCCGTCAAGAACGACTTTCGATTGATTGATCAATGCGATTTCGTCACAAATCTCTTCGACCGATGCCATATTATGTGTCGAAAAAATAAGCGTATGCCCCGCTTTCTTCAATTCCAGCATTTCGTTTTTCAATAACTCCGCATTGATTGGGTCGAAACCGCTGAAAGGCTCGTCGAATATCAATAAATCCGGCCGATGTACAACGGTGATGATAAACTGTATTTTCTGTTGCATCCCTTTCGACAGTTCTTCCATTTTTCTATTCCACCACGGCATGATATCGAACTTCTCAAACCATTTGTTCAACTCTTTACGCGCATCATGAGAGGAAAGTCCCTTTAATTGTGCAAAATAGATTGCCTGTTCGCCCACTTTCAGTTTTTTATACAAACCACGTTCTTCGGGCAGATAGCCAATGCGAAAGATATCAGACGGCTGCGACGGTCGGCCGTCAAAACTGACTGTTCCTTCGTCCGGAGCCGTGATACGGTTGATAATCCGTATCAACGTGGTTTTACCGGCGCCGTTCGGCCCAAGCAACCCAAAAATCTTACCCTTCGGAACATGGATACTGACGCCATCCAGCGCCCTGTGATTGGTAAATTGTTTTATAATATTTTTTGTTTCGATGAAATACATACGCTACATTTTTAAGATAATACGTTCGCCTAACTCTTTGCTTAACACTTTTTTTACTTCATTCAGTTGATTGTATTTATGCATCAATTTGATAGATTCATCTATGTTTCCGCGTTGCTGCAAATCCTTGATTTGTTTTCTTATATCGCTGATTTGTTGCATGATATATGCAATCTTCAACGAAAACAGATCCCGACGTATCAACCGTTCAAATTCTTCCATTTGTTTGGTTATTTTCTGCTGCCATTCTTTCTGTTCATCTTTCGACATTGAGGAGGTGTCGACCGGCTCCTGTATATCAAAGCGGGGAAAATAATTGTCATCCATCAGGTTGACGGCAATCCGGCTAATGACCGGGTCGGGATGTGAAAGAAGATAGCGTGAAGCCGTAAAATGAGGTTCACGGCAACGGCTGACCGTTTCTTCCAATATAGTCCTGTACTCAGGCGTATAAAAAGTCAGGTCATCCTGTTGCAGTTCGTCATAAATATATTCTGCGATGCGAATGATAATATGCTCATCTTCTTCCATGTAATCAAACAATACCCGCTCTCCGTACTGAACGATATAACGAAGTAAACCTTCTTCGTAAACCTTGAAAGGCGATTTATTTAATTGAGAGTTGAGAGTTGAGAGTTGAGAGTTATTGGGAGAGGCTGGTTCATCGGGGGGAGGCGCCGGTTCATCGGCGCTTGGGGGCAGGGCAGTTGCGGTTGCGGTCGGTCGCGACGATTCGGCAGTTTTTTTGCGGTTGAGCCTGATTTTGTTCAGTTCGTTTAATAACGTTTGCTCTTTGATTTCCAATAGATCACTGCATTCCTTGATATATACCGAACGTATGATGTTGTCCGGTATAACAGCAATGGAACGCAGAATATCGGAGATAAGCGTAGCCCTTTTGACGGGGTCGTCTCCCATTTCATCTAATAACAATTTGGTCTTAAAGCGAATAAAGTCTGTTTCCTGCTGTTGGATATACAACGTAAAATCAAACGCATTCCGTTTGCGGGCAAACGAATCAGGGTCTTCGCCATCGGGCAGCAGAACGACTTTGATATTCATGCCCTCTTCCAACAAAAGGTCAATCCCCCGGATGGCCGCCTTGATACCTGCCGCATCGCCGTCATAGATCACCGTAATATTCGTTGTGATACGACGAATCATATTGATTTGCCCCTGTGTCAAAGCGGTTCCCGACGAAGCCACCACATTTTCCACCCCCGCCTGAAACATGGTTATCACATCTGTATACCCTTCAACCAGAAAGCATTTGTCGGCTTTGGCAATTGCCTGTTTGGCAAAATAAATCCCGTATAATTCACGGCTTTTATGGTATAGTTCACTTTCGGGCGAATTCACATACTTGGCTGTTTTCTCATTTTTCTTGAGGATACGTCCTCCAAAGGCGACTACCTTGCCGCTCATCGTATGAACCGGAAAAATGATCCGTCCCCGAAAACGGTCGGCCACCGCGTCATTCTCATAGCGGCTGATAAGGCCTGTTTTTTCTAAATAAACCTCTTTGTATCCGTTATTAATCGCTGTCTGATAGAGGTCATCACGCTTTTCCAACGAATAACCTAACTGAAACTTACGAATGATTTCTTCCCGAAAGCCCCGCTCAATAAAGTAACGCAAGCCGATCGTCCGGCCTTCTTCATGCTCAAACAAGCGGGAAGTGAAATGTTTCTGCGCCCAGGCATTGACGATAAACATACTTTCGCGGTCGCTCTGTGTCTGTTTTTCGTCGTCTGTCAATTCACGTTCCTGTACGTCTATATGGTATTTTTTCGCCAGAAATTTAAGCGCATCATGATAACTTAGTTGCTCATGCTTCATCACAAAATAGACCGGCGAACCTCCTTCGCCGCACGCAAAACATTTGCATATATTTTTCGACGGCGACACGTAAAACGAAGGCGTTTTATCTGCATGAAAAGGACATAACCCTACATAGTTTACTCCGCGTCGTCGCAAGGTAACAAATTCCGACACAACATCTACAATATTTGCCGCGTCTACTATCCGGTCTTTCGTAGCCTGATCTATCACGAGTAAAAAATGATTATTTACCCGACAAATATAGTTATTAATTGTCAATTGTTTTTTATCTTTGTCCCTAAAAATAATAAAACATTGGATACAAAAGTCAAATTACAAGTTCAGGGATTAACGAACAGCTTGAGGCACTCAGGCGCTTTTGCGTTAATCTTATCGGAAGAGGGTCCTCGCCGTATTCCTGTGATTGTGGGTGTTTCGGAGGCTCAATCCATTGCCATCGCTTTGGAAGAATTGACACCTCCTCGGCCCCTTACCCATGATTTGTTTGTTCATTTTGCCCGGACTTTACATATTCGCTTGCAGGAAGTATTTATCTATAAGTTTGATGCGGGTGTATTTTTTTCAGAAATGGTATTCACTGACGGGAATCACGAATTCCGGATTGATTCGCGTACGTCAGATGCAATCGCTATCGCCCTCCGAATGAAATGTGATATCTACACATTGGAATCAATTCTGCAAAAGTGTGGCGTTGTTGTAGAAGATATTGAATCAATTGAATCAGATGAAACGGCACTTATGAAAACTCTGTCTCCGGAAGACATCAAAGACAAGGAAACATTGAAAGTATGGTTAAGTTTTTTGCCGGATGGTGAAATCGACGAACGCATGGAAAAAGCGATTGCCGAAGAAAATTATGAGTATGCAAAAATGTATAAAGAAGAACTGCTGCGGCGTGAAAAGGAGGGTGACGCGTAATGATAGAAACAACAGGATTTAACGCAATATCTTTGTTAAGAGGATTGTTGGGTATCGTATGTGTATTGGGGGTAGCTTTCCTCTTTAGTACAGATCGCAAACGAATTGACTGGAAATTAGTTGGTTCGGGATTATTGTTGCAGTTCGTTCTGGCGCTTTCTATTCTTTATGTGCCGTTTGTCGGAACTTTTTTTGAATTTCTGGGGAAAATATTCGTGAAAATATTGGACTTTTCACAGGATGGCGTTGATTTTTTATTAGGCCCTTTGGCAACCAAAAACAACGGCATTGTGTTTATCATTCATTCACTACCGACGTTAATCTTTTTTACAGCGTTGGTTTCTTTATTATATCATTGGGGTATCATTCAGCGCATTGTAAGTTTTATGTCCTGGATATTGCGCTTTTTTCTTCGCAATATTTCCGGTAGTGAAGGATTAGTCGTTGTCGGAAACACCTTTCTGGGGATGACCGAATCGCCCGTATTGGCCAAACAGTACTTGTCGCAGATGAATAAGTCCGAAATCTTCTTGGTAATGGTCTCAGGTATGGCCACGATTGCCGGTTCGGTATTAGGCGTATATGTTGGGTTGCTGGGTGACGGCGATCCCGTCAGGCAGGTTTATTTTGCCAAACATTTGTTGTCGGCGTCGGTGATGGCTGCGCCCGGCGCCATTGTGCTGGCAAAGATGATCTATCCGCAGACTGAACAAGTAGACAAACAATCTATTCATATGGAAACAACAAAAGAACACCCAAGCGCCATCGAAGCATTGGCATCGGGCACCTCTACAGGCCTCAAACTGATGGTAAACGTGGCTGCCATGTTGCTGGTATTTATCGCTTTGATAGCATTTGTAAACTATCTGTGTGAAGGAGTTATCGGACGGTATACCGGTTTGAACGACTGGGTCGCAACGGTTACAAACGGTAAATCGGAAGGTTTTTCCATTCATTTCATATTAGGCGTGTTTCTTTCTCCGTTGATGTGGTTGATAGGAGTTCCTGTCGACGATATGATGTCGGTAGGGGCATTAGTTGGGCAAAAAACCGTTTTGAATGAATTTGTCGCCTATTTTCAGATGCAACAATGGAAAAGCGTCGGCGTATTCGTTTACGAAAAATCAGTTGTTATGTCAACGTATCTGCTATGCGGTTTTGCCAATTTCTCATCTATCGGAATTTTGTTGGGAGGATTGGGGGTATTGGCTCCCGAAAAACGTCCGATGATTGCCCGCTTGGGAATTCGTGCGATGATAGCAGGCGCCGCCGTTTCCGTCCTTTCCGCTACCATTGTGGGAATGATTTTTGGATAATTCCGGATGCAACTTTTTTACGCTCCTCATATTCAGACAAATCCGGTTTTACCCGAAGATGAATCGGGACATGCTGTTCGTGTATTGAGGTTGAATGAAGGGGCTGAAATAAAGATAACCGACGGACAGGGTTTTTTCTATCAGGCCATTATCACCCGCGCTCATCCCAAGCATTGCGAAGTAAGCATCGTTACAACCCAACAACAAACTCCTCTTTGGCCGGTTCAAATCCATATTGCCATAGCGCCGCCCAAGCATATCGACCGGATGGAATGGTTTGTTGAAAAGGCCACAGAGATTGGGATTGACACCATCACATGCCTGAATTGCCGGTTTTCCGAACGACGTGAAATAAAAACGGCGCGTTTGGAAAAAATAGGGATTAGTGCCATGAAACAATCACAAAAAGCCCGCCTGCCACGACTGAATGGAATGATAGATTTTCAGGAATTTATCCATCGTCCATTCAACGGCTCTACATTCATTGCGCATTGCGAAGAAGGCGAAAAGCCGTTGCTCAAACAAATCTATCATCGCGGCGACAATGCCTTGATACTGATTGGTCCGGAAGGAGATTTCAGCCCGGAAGAAATTTCGCTCGCCACAAATCAATGTTACCGATCGGTAACATTGGGAAAAAGCCGTCTGCGCACCGAAACCGCCGCACTCGTAGCCTGCCATACGGTTCATCTTTTAAATCAATGACACAAAATAAAATGATTCATAACGGGTCTATCGTAATTGATAATGAAAGGATTAAAGAGATTCGTGTTTCTACGGCACGTATAATGCGGATTAACGACCGGAAAGGCTCTGTTACGATCGGAAAAGATGCTGAAATCAACTTAGTTGACAGCCGGTTTAGTTTGCTCAAGACTTTTTGCAGAAGGGTTTTGGTTGCGTAATTTTTTCACCGGATAACAATATCCCTGATGACTTCTGCTCCGGCATATTCATTGAGGCTTTTCAGTAAACGTTTCCGGCTCAATAACAGTTCGTTTCGCAAGACGGAAGAATCAAGAAAAACATACAACACATGGTTTTTTACATACAAATTCCGGGTGGATTTTGTAATCCCCGGACCTAATAATTTTTCCCATGCGCGTTGTATCCGTATTTCAAGGATTTTCTGCCATAACTCCGGATTTTCCCTGTAAAAATCATGCAAAAGGGAACTGATATGTAAAGATTTTGTCCGTTTCATTGAATAAATCCCAATTATGAATGATGATTAATTGATTTGCAATTCGTAATTCGTAATTGATTAACCTCCCCATTTTCTACCTTAAATAATGTGAAATCCTGATTGATTTCCGATATTAGCCGGTCTAAGTATTGCCGGTTTGTATCCGTCATGAAAATTTGCCCGAACTGTTCACCGCCAACTAATTGCACAATTTGCTCGACCCGCTCGGCATCTAACTTATCAAAAATATCATCCAATAGAAGGATTGGTTTGGTATTGCCTGTTGCCGATAAAAAAGCATATTGCGCTAATTTCAGTGCGATCAGGTATGTTTTGTTTTGCCCCTGTGAACCGATATGCCGGATCAAATGGTCGTTCAAAGTCATGTCAAGATCGTCACGGTGAATCCCCGTCAATGTATACCCAACCATTACTTCTCGTTCCCTATTTGCTGCCAGCCGCTCTTCCAACCGAACGTCAAACAGTTGAGAGGTATAATTCAGGTTGACCGTTTCAGCAGATTGGCAAATCTGCTGATAATACGTGTTAAAGAAGGGGGCAAAAGATTTAATCAGGCGCGCCCTTTCTTCAAATATCAATTTTCCAAGCGCTCCCATCTGCGTTTCCAACACTTCAAATAGCGTGAAATCCCGGCTCCGGTCACGAAGCATCTGATTGCGCTGCATCAATAGTTTATTGTATTTGATCAATGTGTTCAAATAAGGCTTATCATACTGGGATATAACGATATCCATAAAACGTCGGCGCTCCTCACTGCCTCCGCGAATTAATTCCGAATCAGCTGGAGAAACCATAACCAATGGCAACAGCCCGATATGTTCGGATAGTTTTTCATATGCCTTCTGATTTCGTTTAAATACCTTTCGTTGTCCGCGACGGATGACACAATAAATATCCTCTTTCCTGTCGCTAAATATATATTCGCCCTGAAGCACACATAAATCTTCATTGTGATGAATTATCTGCCCTTCAAGTGTGTAAATATGGCTCTTGCAAAACGATAAATAATAAATCGCATCTAACAAATTTGTCTTTCCCATCCCGTTATTGCCGAAAAAACAATTCATCTTCGACGAGCAAACAATCTCTGCTTGCCGGATATTTTTGTAATTTAAAATATATATTTTATTAATTATCATACTTTTAACGTCTTTTATGTCAAAAAGGCAATGAAACAATAGCCAGGCAAAAGTAAAAAATATAGTTCGAATGTGGTGATTATATCATTAAAAAAACTAATTTTGCGCTCTGAAATAATGGAGATAACGGTATTATCCATGAAATAATAAAAAAAATCATAAAGTATGGCAAATAAAAAACAAGGAAAAGGAACGGTAAAGGGAAAGGGTAAAGAACCGGAATTGGATCAACTTCTTTCCCGTTCAGAACAATTTATCGAAAAAAACAAAAAAAGTCTTTTATATGGGATTGTAGTGATAGCAGCGATAGCAGGTATCATCTTGGTATATCATTATCGATACGTTATACCGTTGAATGAAAGAGCCGAAAAAGCCATGTTCAGAGGGGAACAATATTTTGAAAGAGATTCTTTTGCTTTGGCATTATATGGAAATATGCTTGATTTCGAGGGATTTGAGGTCATTGCAGATCAATATGGCCGTACCAAAGCAGGTAATTTAGCGAAAGCATACGCAGGTATTTGCTTTTATAAATTGGGTGACCCGCAAAGTGCAATCAAATATCTTAAATCATTCAAAGCGAATGACGCTCATGTTTCGCCGACTATAATCGGCTTAATCGGAGATTGTTATGTGCTTAACGGCAATACAAAGGAGGGGGTCGGGTATTTTGAAAGAGCAGCATCGAAAGCAAACGACGAAATCATCAGTCCGATTTATCTCAAAAAAGCCGGTATTGCTTACGAAACCTTGAATCAATACAAGGATGCAATCAGGGTATATACGACGATCAAGGAGAAATATAATCAATCAATGGAAGCGCAGGAAATTGATAAGTATATTATCCGCGCCGAACTATTATCACGGAGCAGTAACTAATGACTATAGCCAACCAACATCTCTCGAACTACGATTTTGACAGTATTCCGGATGCCGTTTCCATGAAGATTGGGATTGTGGCATCGGAATGGAACAGGGCGATTACCAGTCAATTAGTGGAAGGATCATGTAATACATTAGAGCGTCACGGTGTTCGTTCTGAAAATATATATATAGCATGGGTTCCGGGAAGTATCGAATTGACTTTTGGCGCCCGCAGGATGGCTGAAGAGCTTACAGTGGATGGTATCATTGCGATAGGTTGTGTGATTAAGGGAGATACATCACATTTTGACTATGTATGTTCGTCTGTTACGCAAGGCATCACGGAATTAAACTTGCGATATGATATTCCATTTATTTTCGGTGTGTTAACTACAGATAATACGCATCAGGCAGAAGAGCGTGCAGGAGGAATCTATGGAAATAAAGGTAATGAAGCTGCCATCACAGCCATAAAAATGATAGATTTTAGTTGCAAATTAAAAAAATAACCGTATCTTTGTAGCGTAATTCGTAAAGGGCAGTTACCAGAGTGGCCAAATGGGGCTGACTGTAACTCAGCTGGCTTCGCCTTCGGTGGTTCGAATCCATCACTGCCCACGAAACAATTGAGAATTGACAATGAATTTTCTTCATCATAATTCTCCATTATCAATTTTTAATTGCGGAAGTAGCTCAGTCGATAGAGCATTAGCCTTCCAAGCTGAGGGTCGCGGGTTTGAGCCCCGTCTTCCGCTCTCACTGAAAATCAAGCGTTTACGATAAAGTAAACGCTTTTTTTAACAGTTTGATATTCAGTTTTGCCGGATTGTTTCGTACCTCAATGGCGATTTTTTTGATATATTTGCAGCAAATTTTACACATAGAACATAGCATAAATGTATAACATCCAAAAACCTATTTAGTAATGAACGGTCCTGAAAAACTTTATCAACTGCTTGCCTTCTTGAATATACCATTTGAATATATTGAACATCCTGAAGCGCCGACCATTGAAATTGCCCGACAATACTGGAAGGGACACGATGCGAAACATTGTAAAAACCTGTTTTTCCGTAATCATAAAGGCAACCGTCATTATCTGGTGATTCTCGATTGCGATTGCGCCATGGATATTCATAGCATCGAAAAGCAGTTACATCAAGGGAAACTGAGTTTTGCGTCCGAACAGCGTATGATGAAATATTTGGGTATTACGCCCGGGTCGGTTACGCCTTTCGGTTTGATAAACGACAGCGACCATCATGTCCACGTTTTCTTGGACAAAAATTTGCAAAAGACAGAACGATTGAGTTTTCATCCCTGCATCAATACGGCATCTTTGATTGTTTCAAAAGATGATTTTGTCCGGTTTATGGATTATACACAGAATCGGTATGAGTGGTTGGAGGTGTATCAGGTTGAAAAAAAATAATTATTATAATAAAATCCTACATCATGAAAAAATCAAAAGTTATCTGTTTTTCTCTTATCGTCATTATATGGGTGGCATGTACCACCGACCGCCCTCACAACCGGGAATCAGACCGGGAAATGACTGAATTGCTGGAAACAAAAGATTATTTCAGGTTGGAAACGGCCTTGAATAACATCGGCTTGCAACTGTCCGAAACCAAAGAACTGTACTTTCGGGCACATCTGCAAAATGTTTTCAACCAAACGGAACATTCGTTACAATCCATTGACTTGTTGTTTTCGAAACACAAACAATCACTCAACGATTCGCTTATTGCCGATTTATTATCAGTGAAAAGCGAAAATCATTTCAAACAATTTGAGTACAAACAGGCTGCAGAAACATTGCTCATGGTATTAGATTCGTATAGTCATGCGGTGGACAGCGCCGACCTGGAAGATATGAAAAGGACGTACCCGGTGTTTGAAATGTTGCAAAACGCTCCACCGCAAAAAATCCATCATACCACGGATGTAACTATTCCTGTCACAAAGAACGAATTTGATCACCTGACCATGCAGGTGACTTGCAAAGGCGTGAGCGAAGATTTCATTTTTGATACCGGCGCTAATCTTTCAACGATTGTAGAAAGTGTTGCAGAACGAATGGGTATTAAACCGTTTGAAGGGGTTGTACAGGTAGGTTCGTCCACCGGCGAGTATCTTGCAATGAATGTAGGTATTGCAGACAGCCTTTGGCTAAGCGGTTTGCTGTTCGAAAATATTGCTTTTTTGATACTTCCCGATGAACAATTATCTTTTCCGGAGGTGAATTATTACATCCATGGGATTATCGGATTTCCGCTTATGTATCAGATGAAAGAAATCAGGATTGACCAGACGGGGAATTTTTTTGTTCCACATACTCCCGTAAAAAAAGAGTTGCATAATCTGTTTCTGAATGGCCTTTTCCCCGTTGTACAATTGGTATCCGGTCAAGACACGTTACTCTTCAATATGGATACCGGCGCGAATACTTCTGAGTTTTCAAAAAAATATTTCGATACCCATCAGGAAAGAATTATGGAAACCGGCGTCCAAAGAACTGTCAGGAGAGGTGGCGGCGGCGGGATTATCGAAACCGAAATCTATGAATTGACCGAAGTCCCTATTAAAATCGGGAATTTTCAGATGACACTTTCGACAATAAACGTAGAAACCCACGAATATTCATTTAATGAAGATTTCGACGGCAACCTTGGGCAGGATGTATTGATGCATTTTGAAGAAATGATATTGAATTTTGAAAGCATGTATCTGGATTTTAGCGATAAGAAGTAAATTAAAGAAACTGTATAGTTGGACTATAGTTTAATGTTGTGTTGCAAACGAATTTTATTTTTATATGACTGATTAATAATCCCAATAAACAGCGTGCTGTCAGGTACGCAATAAAAAAAATGCTAACATATAACGTACCTGACGGCACGTAAAACCAAGGGGGCAATCATTTTTCTACCCATATTATGTTCTTGACGGAACAGTTCGCAACACGATTCATAAATACAGCCGTATAGTTATGATAATTTAATGAATCATAACTCATAATTATTAATCGCCTATAATCCCCTTTTCGTCTACTTTTTTCCCGCAGTTTGTCGACAAAGGGTTGCTACCACTATAAAAAAACAACTACTTTTGTCGGAAAATAATAGGCATTTTAAAATTTAACAATTTAACAATTTAAAGATTTAAGATTATGGGGCACAAAAGTATTTCAATCATCATGATGTTGATGTTTCCCGTGTTGTTAATAGCGCAACCGACGGGAAATATTCGAGGCGTTGTGACCGACGGCGCATCTGGGCAGGTATTGCCTTACGTTACGGTTATAGTGGTCAATTCTGACCCTATGATTGGTGCGATCACCGATTCGGCAGGCTATTTCCGGCTGAACAACCTGCCGGTAGGACGTTACGATATTCAAAGCAGTTTCGTAGGCTATGAACCGGCTGTTTCAAGAGAGATATTGGTTAGTTCGGGCAAAGAGGTTTTTCTGGAGATCGCCATGCGAGAAAATATTCATGAGTTGGGAGAGGTGACCGTTCGTCCGAAAGTCAACAAGGAGGCGCCATTGAATCCGATGGCTTTGGCGGGCGCACGTATGCTCAGCGTAGAGGAGGCAAGCCGGTATGCCGGCGGATTTGACGACCCGGCTCGTTTGGTCACCGCTTTTGCGGGCGTTTCGGGTAGCATGAACAGCAACGGTATCGCCATTCGCGGCAATTCGCCTCTGTTCCTGCAATGGCGGTTGGAAGGCGTGGAAGCAGTCAATCCCACCCATTTTTCGGATATAACAGGTATCGGAGGGGGCATCATCACGGCGCTGAGCGCACAGGCGCTCGGCAATTCCGACTTTTTAACAGGCGCTTTCCCGGCGGAATACGGCAATGCGCTGTCGGGCGTGTTCGACATGCAACTGCGCAGCGGCAACAACCAAAACTACGAACATACGGCGCAAATCGGTACGCTGGGCGTCGAATTTGCTTCCGAAGGACCGCTCAAAAAAGGAAAACAGGCATCCTATCTGTTCAACTACCGCTATTCATCCATGGCGCTTATGGGTGACTTGTTGCCGGATTTGGTGGGCGATGCGGGAGGCATGAGGTATCAGGATTTGTCGTTCAAGATGAACTTTCCAACCCGAAAAGCGGGCACATTTTCTGTGTGGGGCATCGGGATTATGGACCATTACATTGTTAATGTACCCAAAGATACGCTCGAATGGAGCAATTATGCCGAAGGAGCAGCCGAATACAGACAAACGAAAGCCGTTGGCGGAGTGGGACACAGGATTTTCGTTGGCGAACAGTCCTACCTCAAAAGCGCTTTAGTAGCCAATTATTCCCAAAATCAAATCACGATGGATTATATTTACCCCGATTGGAGTGAAATTCCTGCTGCCCGTATGGAAAACACGAATTGGAACATTGCTTTCGACACCTGGCTGAATACGAAATTCAGCGCAACGCATACCAACCGTACAGGCTTCAACATCACAGGATTATTCTATGATTTGGATTACCGGATGACACCGAATATCAACGTTCTCCCTCCGGAGGAAATGGTCAATTATGCAAAAAATAATGGCGGCTCAATGGCATTGTCGGCGTTCAGTCAGTCGTCGTTCCGGCTGAACAACCACGTAACGGCGAACGTTGGACTGCACAGCATGTATTTCCGGCTCAACGAAAAAGCAACGGTCGAACCTCGTGTCAGTCTGCGCTGGCAAGCCTTCCCGCGACATGCTTTCTCATGGGCTTACGGCAAACATAGCCGGCGTGAAAATACGGATTACTATTTCGTGAAAACCGAGCAAACAGGCAACGAATTGGTCAATAAATATTTGAACTTCGCCAAAGCGCATCATCTCGTCATGGCGTATGACTGGTCGATTTCCGAACATCTGCGCCTGAAAGTGGAACCGTATTTCCAGTATCTTTATGATATTCCGGTGGAAAAAGACAGTCCGACGTCGCTGATTAACTACCGCGATTTCTGGCTGATGTTTCCTTTGGTCAACGACGGAAAAGGGAAAAATTACGGCATCGACGTCACGTTGGAGCGTTACCTGTACAATGGTTTCTATTATCTGCTGACGGCTTCGTTGTTCGAATCGCGTTACACGGGCGGCGACGGCGTGTGGCGAAATACGCGCCTGAACCGCAACTATATCATCAACGCTTTGAGTGGAAAAGAATGGAAAATGGGGAAACAAAAACAAAACATGCTGAGCGTCAGCCTCCGTTTTGCGTTCCAAGGCGGCGAACGTTATATCCCCATTGATGAAACGACTTCGATAACAGCCAAAGAGATTGTATACGATCATTCCCGCGCCTACGCAACGCAACTGTCACCCGAATTTATCAGCCATTTTACCATCAGTTACAAAATCAACCGCAACAAACTGGCGCACGAAATCAGCCTGAAAATGATTAATTTTACCGGCAACGAGGAATTTAGCGGCTATTTTTACAATTACCGTACCGACCAACCCGAAATGTACCTTGGCGCGGTTGTGATTCCGAATATTAGTTATAAGATAGAATTTTGAGCCCTTTTCTGTTTTTTATTCCCAATTATTCTATTTCCCTAAAAATGGGTAAGGAAACATACTGATTTGATAGCTTAACTTGTTTCATTACCTTTTCCAGTCGCTCTTTACAGCATTACCTTTCAAGTACTCTTGGGATGCCGTTTTCACTGAGCTTATGAAGTTTGATGCCGTCTGTGTTGCGCCACTGACGGTATCAGGCATATTAGCCCCTCTGTTGTCTGTACTGGTTGAAACTCCGGAAAAATATTCTGCAGTTCTGCCTATGGCGGCTGTAATTAAGCCCTGATATCCCGTTACGTGATTGGGACGAAGTGTTCTGTAAGTATTTTCTCCTGTCCAAAGTCTCTCATAGATGCCACCGGTAGTGTGCTGTCCTGCGTTTGTGTAGAGAATATCTACAATTTTATTGGAGGCTACTTCAAAAACCACCGAAAGTTCGATTCTATACTGATCTCCGCGGACGCGGCCGCCGCCGGTATTTGGTCCTTTTGCTTTTACCTCAACATAAGTTAAGCCGTTGTGCAAATCTGTTTTATCTTCTTGAATCTTATGCGACTGAGTTTCAAAAGAAAGAATTCCGGAAGTTGTCAAGCTCGTAATTGCAATTGTGGCAAAAGCCATTAAAACAATCCTTTTCATGTGTTAATAAATTAATAAATACTCTTTTTTTTTACACCAAGTTCGCATGGAACTCACATGATTATTGCTATCATTGACTTGCGTGATTTGACAAAATTTTTCTGAGCTTCGCCAAAAGACATTTGTTACACGTTTCGTTTTCTATGACATCAAAAAACATAATAAGTTTAATAATTCGCCAATCAATTAAGCAATTTTAACCATCTATCCAAATACGGTATGCCTTCCATGTGAATTCCACATGATGGACGAATCGTTACGCACGATGCGTACTACGTATACAGGGACCTGTTCTTTGTTGCTCTGATATGGGTTGTGTTGAAAATCGATTCGCAAAAAACACCCTTCATTACACTTCTAAAGCACTTCCTGCATAATTTTTATGATCGTTGCTGTTTGTTATGCGTTATATGTAGTAATTTCCCATTTAGAGGTTTCTTCTACTCCAGTCATAAAGGCCGATCATTCTGTCGTAACTCGGGTTAATAAACTTACAACAATGATTGCCGCTGTTGATAATGGCAGCGCAAAAACGATTGGGTCGACGGCATACCATGGGTAAAGGTCGATAAGCACATCCGTGCCAAACAGGGCTTTGCATATTCCAATCGGAGCAGCCTCAGCCCGATGAAGGAAAACCATACAGAAAACGCTTGCTAAAGCGCCTGTCCAGAGGCTGGCCAAGGCGCCTTTTCGGGTGGCTTTTTTCCAGTATAATGAACAGAAATAGGCGGGCAGGAATGTAGCGGCGCAAACGCCCATGAAAAGCGCTGTGCCACGGGCAATGATATTGGAACTCAGCGCATAGCATATAATGCAACTTATGACGATGGAACATACAATACCCCACCGTGCTGCGAACGATGAGTTTTGCCTGCGGTCGTTTTTCTGTTCGGAAATAATATCTACACCCAAAGCCGCTCCCATCGTATGAAATTGCGAACTCAGCGTGGACATGCCTGCCGACAACAAACAGAGCATGAATACTGCGCCGAACCATGCAGGCAATGCATGGTTGATAAATAATGGGATGATTTTGTCTAAGTCGGGAGTCATCTGTGAGGAAAGCAGGCCGTCTGTTTTCAGAAAATAGAGGTTTGTGAGCGGGCCGATATGGTAGACCGTGCCGACAGTGAAAAATATGAACAGGCAACCTATCAGTACGCCACGGTTTATTTGTTTGTCGTTTTTGACCATCATAAAGCGTACTGCCAATTGTGGTTGCGCAAGGCAACCGATACCTACCCCCAGAATAAGTGAAGTTACCAGCGTAAACCATTGCGGAGAGGCAAAGACAGGCATGGATGTCCAGCCCTGATGTCCAAGCGCGCGATGATGTTCGGGAACCATCGAGGCAATTTCCGTCAACTGACGGTTTCCTTCGGCAAAACCGAAACCCATGATATGATAGAACCACACGAGCAACGCCGTCATACTCAAAAACATAATGATTCCCTGCAAGGCGTCGGTATAAAGCACGCTTTTGATTCCGCCTGAAATGACGTATGCCGCCACAATAAGCGTAAAAACCAGCAAAGCGATGTCGTAATCAATTTTGAAAATCTCTTCGATAAACACTGCGCCGCCTTTCATCACAACTGCCGCATACAGAGGCATCCCGATAAAGATAACCGATGCGACAAATACCTGAATATGGCGCGAACCGTAATGAAATCCAAGCAGTTGTGAAAAAGTTCGGGCGTTGTGCTTTGCGCCAAGCCTGCGGGTACGTTTTCCGAATAAAATAAAAGCGATAATCACGCCCGTCAGCATGTTGAGCATACAAAGCCACTGTATTCCCATACCGAAAGTGGCCGAAAAACCGCCAAAACCAACGATGGCAGAGGTCGATATAAACGTTGCTCCGTATGACACAGCCATGATGATCGGGTTGATTTTCCGTCCGCCAAGCAGAAAGTCTGTCGAATTTTTAGTTCTGTGATAGCCGAGATAGCCTAACCATACGAGAAAAATCCCATAAATGATAGCCACTATGCCTAAAGTTAAAGCGTTCATTTTGTGTCCTCCTCTTCTTTTTCGTTCCACTTGACGATTCCATACGCAAGGGAGAAAACAAGACATCCGGCCATCATAAGATAGGCGATGAAAATTCCGGGGTCGTCGATTCCAAACATGATGTTAATAATGATTAATGGTTAATGATTAATGAATTATGAATTGATTAGTTCATTTTCGGTGATGTACTCTAATTGGTTGCGTTCTATTACTTTGAGAGCCGTATCACGGTCGTTGACTCTCAAAATCAGGAAAGACTTGTTTTTCACCGAAAAGCAATACATGTATTCGATGCTGAGTCCTGCTTTTGTGAAATGCGCCAAAATATCGGCTAAACTATCGGCTGAAGATTGTGTGCTTATAGCCAGCGTTTCGGCTAAATGAACGCTCACATGGTTGTCTTTCAGCAACTGATACGCCTTTTGCGCATCGCTGACAATCATCCGTAAAATGCCAAATTCGGATGTGTCTGCTACCGTTGCGGCAATCACACGGATATTTTCCTTGCCCAACAGCGCAAACATTTCATTTAATGTTCCGTATTTATTCTCCAGAAAAATGGAAATTTGATTAATAGTCATGTTCTTATTGTTCAAAGTTCAAAAATTTTTAGTTTTTAGTTTTTAACTCTCAACTCCCTTACTCTCACTGCTTTTCCTTCCTGAACAGGTAATGAGCCTTTGCTTACCAATTTCAAACGGGGAGTGATCAGCAATTCATCCTTCAAATGACGGGTGATTGTTTGAGCCAGATTTTGCAACTTACTGTAATTGTCGGTGGTGAAGTCGCCAAGTTCCACTTCGATCAGCATTTCGTCGTTGTTGTCAATGGTTTCCGTCGTAATCAGATAATTGTTTCCCAATTCCTTGAAATTCAATAATATTTTTTCAACCTGTACGGGAAAGATATTGACGCCTTTCAGTATAATCATATCATCGGTTCGTCCTGTGAAGCGGGCGATGCGTCTGTGCGTTCGTCCGCAAGCGCATTTGCTCGGGAGAATGCGGGTCAGGTCGCGCGTCCGGAAACGAATCAGCGGCATCGCCTCTCGACAGAGGGTAGTCAATACCAATTCGCCGACTTCATTTTCGCGGGCAGGCTCCAACGTTTCCGGATTGATAATCTCTGCGATCACATAATCTTCCCAGATATGCAAACCGTTTTGTTCCTTACATTCAAAAGCGACGCCCGGCCCACACATTTCCGACATCCCAAAACAGTTGTAAGCCTTTACGCCCAGCATTTGTTCGATACGGCGGCGTTGTTCTTCCGAATGGGGTTCGGCGCCAATAATGAATGTATGAAGTTTGGTGTCTCTTTGCGGATCAATTCCTTCGGAGACCATTGCTTCTGCCAGACGCAGGGCATAACTGGGGATCAGATGCAGGCAGGTCGTTCCGAAATCGGTGATAAACTTGATTTGCCGTTTCGAGTTTCCTGCCGCCGCCGGAACGGTCAGACAACCTAATTTCTCAGCGCCATACTGAAAACCCAACCCTCCGGTAAACATGCCATACCCCGATGTGTTCTGAAAAACATCCGTATCTCGTATGCCCACCATGTACATGCAACGCGCTACCTGATTCGCCCATTCGTCCAGGTCTTTCGCCGAATGAAGCACTACGGTAGGATTACCGGTCGTACCGCTTGAAGAATGTAAACGGACACATTCTTTCAACGGAATGGCCGCCAACCCAAACGGATAATGGTTGCGTAAATCGTCTTTTGTCGTGAAGGGAAACTTTTTCAAATCCTCCAATGTCCGGATTGTATCTGCCGAAAGGTTATTTTCTGCAAATATTTTTTGATAAAAAGGAGACTTGCTTGCTTGTTCTATGGTTTGCCGAAACCGCACTAATTGCAGTTTTTCAAGGTTTTGCCGGTCAATCGTTTCAATTTCCTCCTGCCAGTAATTCATCATGATGCTTGTTTGTCATTTTGATCGTTGAAAGCGCAAATGTATGGATTTTTTTTAATGATTCAATATTATTGATTACTTTTTGAACAGAAAAATCATTCATTTTGAACACCGGCAATAGAACCATTTTTTTTGTGTATCTTTGTCCCCAAAATTTAACTGTCCTGAAGATGAATTTTCGTTTTATTTTATCAGTTTTCGCAATATTTCAAATAATTAGCCTGTCTGTTTTTTCGCAGAACGACACCATTCGGTTAGGGCGTTCGACAGGTTTGCTGGTGTCCGGTTTTGCGCGGTTGGATTATATCTATGATACGCGGCAAACGGTTGAGGCAGTGGAAGGTCTGTTTTCATTTTATCCAATGAATAAACAGTTAGACGCCAATGGAAAAGACATTAACGCCACCCCTGTAACCAATTTCATATCCATTGCATCACGCTTGAGCACACGGTTTTACGCGCCTGATGTCTTTGGCGCCAAATCGTCGGCCTACATTGAATTTGACTTTACAGGCACTTCCAACACGAACGGTGTGCGCCTTCGTCAGGCATATACCCATCTTGCGTGGACGAAAACCAACTTGCTTATAGGACGCGCATGGCATCCATTTTCCGTCTTTTGCGTACCCAATATGGTATCACTCAACACCGGAGCGCCCTTCTGGGCATTCAACCGGAGCGACCAGATACGATTCGACTATCATCCTGACAATTGGCTGCTTTCGGCCTTTGCTGTGTACCAAAGCGATTATGCGTCGCTGGGGCCTGCTCCGGGGACAGCATCCACTTCAGTGAAAAGTTCGGTCTACCTGCGTGATGCCTTGTTGCCCGAATGGGCAGTTCATATCGGATACAAAACACCGACGTTACAACTTGGCGCTATTGGCAGTATCAAAACCATCAAGCCACGCCTGTATACGATGACCGACTATGCCGCCGCAAACGGGCCGAAATATAAAACCGGCGAAAAACTCACAACGTATGCAGCGCAGGCTTATGCACATTACCAGATAGCCGACTGGGTGGTGAAAGCGCAAGCATCTTATACGCAAAACACGACCGAATCGCTGATGTTAGGCGGTTATGCCGTAAGCGCCATCGACCCGGCAACCGGACATGAGCGATATACTCCCACTCAGCATGTAAATTACTGGATAAATATAGATTACGGCAAGAAGTGGCAGGCAGGGCTGTTTGCCGGATACCTTAACAGCCTGGGAACGCTTGATAACGTGGCAGGGGCGTGGTATGCCCGCGCACACGACATTCAATATATGTATCGCATATCGCCACATATATTCTATAATATAAACAACTGGCAATTTGCGACCGAGGTTGAATATACGGTAGCGGCATTCGGAGAGGTTCGCAACGACCAAAAGGCAAAGATCGTGAATGCCTCTGAAGTATCCAATTTCCGTACCAGCCTGATGATTTACTTCTTTTTTTAGACTAAATACACAACTCCGTCCTATTTTTAACCGACAGAAAATATGCGATATGTCGTAATATGCTGAAACCTGTCGAATTGGGACGTTTTCAAAAGGCGGTCGAAAAAGCCTGTGATTATCTTTTGTTGCTCTCGGAGAAATCGCCTGAAAATCGACTTAAAACCGTCACTCAAAATCATATTTTCGTCAAAGCCGACCGCCGTTATTACCGGATTATGTTTGAGAACATTCTCTTTATCGGCAAACACGAACTCGCTATCGGAAACACATATAAAGAAACGTTTTTAAAGAGAATGAATGTCTGAATCATGACTTATTCAATCAAATCCATTGCATAATTTTGGTATAATTTGTTGTTTGTTTGTCGGGCATAGTGGAAGAAAAAAACAGCAATACCTGTTTTACCATAAAATAATCCGGGCTGCTCTGTCAAGGTACCGTTAATAATCAATTTTCCGACAATTTTATCTTCTGATTCCATTTCGTTTTATTTCGTTCCATTTTGAATCATTTTCAATCATTTCGATCGCTTTTTCTAAAAGTTCATCTCTTCCTTCCTGAATCCCCTGTATGGTGGGTTTTATTTCGAGATCAGGCACAATACCTATGCGTTGGGTGCCTCGTCTATCAGGATAATAAATGCCAATACCTGAAATCGCTGTTCGTAATCCACCCGGAAGATTGATATACGATACATCGCCGTCAGCTCCTGCAGTTTGGCTGCCAATAATTATCGTATTATCTCCTGCCCTGAATGCCATTGCTGTATATTCGGATA